>OUNO010004848.1_pt2 | contig 115178 bp, 102 predicted proteins | sample 1779811 | NCBI WGS metagenome assembly OUNO01 (sample SAMEA3914804, study PRJEB12502) | metagenome | biome: forest; material: soil | place: Canada | collected 2010-06-25 | depth 0.3 m
TGGTCGAACTGGATCCAGAAGCAGTTCGACGCGACGAGCATGGCAACCGAGAGGGACGGGATCGAGAAGGCCGTCGAGGAGTTCTACGAGTACGCCGAGGCGCTCGTCCGCACACGCCGCCAGACACCGGGCGACGACCTGATCTCGAAGCTGATCGCCGCCGAAGAGGAGGGCGAGCGGCTGTCCGACGTCGAGTGCATCAACCTCGTCTTCAACGTCCTCGTGGGCGGCGTCGACACGAGCCAGAGCCAGCTCGCCCACGCCGTCAGACTGCTCGCCGAACACCCCGACCAGTGGGCCCGGCTGGTCGCCGATCCGTCGCTGGCCGAGCAGGCGGTCGAGGAGGCCCTGCGCTTCGAGCCGATCACGCCGTTCACCGCGCGGATCCTGACCGAGGACGTCGACTACCGCGACGTCACCTTTCCCGAGGGCACTGTCGTCATGGTCTGCGCCTTCACCGGCAACCGAGATCTCGACGACACGGCCGCCGGCGGCGGCGGAGCCGATACGTTCGACATCACCGCCGACCGCGCCCGCGCTCGGCCGCTGACGTTCGGCGCCGGCATCCACTACTGCCTCGGCGCCAACCTCGCCCGCGCCGAGCTCCAGGAGGGGCTCGCGTTCCTCGCCCGCGCCGCCGACGGGCTAGAGCTCGCCGGCGACCCGATCTTCGACGGCGTGTCGGGCATCTACGGGCTGGCCGAGCTGCCGGTCCGCTTCACGCTGAGCTGAGTCCGGCCGCGCCGCCCGCGCGTCGTACCGTCGCCGATCGCCCACATCGCCGGGCCGCGCCGATGTCTGGGCTGGGCGAAAGATTCGGGTCTATGCAACTGAGCCGAGATATGGAATAATTCGAGCGGGAGGCCGGAGGGCCTCCACGAGCAGCACACGATCATGACTTCGTCTTTCGAACGGATATCGAAAAGGTCATCGCCGATTGCGCTTGCTCTCGTGCTCGTCGGCTCGGGCCTCGCCCTGACCCCCGACGCCCTGGCCGGCCGCTTTCACGTGTATTCGTGCCGAACGCCCGCCGGCCAGGCCGCGCCGGTGGATGGGTGGAGCGGGTCGAAGTCCGGCACTTACACCACGGCCGAAAACACGTGCTCTCAGCCGGGCGGGGCGCTGGTGGCCGGGATGCGGAACGCCCTCGGACGGACGGCGAACACCGACTACGCCGCCTGGTCTTTCGGTCCAAGTGCCTCCGAGACTCTCGCAGCGGCGACCGTGTGGCGTGCTGGCGATGCGGCTGGCGGTGCTGAACTGAATGCAAGCTATGAGTTCTGGCTCGCCGGTGCCAAATCGAATCAGGTCTTCGATTCGTGCACCGCTGAGCAACGCTGCCTCAGCGAGGGCAACCCCGCCCAGCCGCTTTCTGCTGGGAACGTGGTTCTCGTACCGAACGCAAACCTCGGTGGACGGCTCTATGCGACGGCATCGTGTGGCGGTGTCTCCGAATATCGCTGCCCCGAAACGAAAGAAGACGCCAACGGCTACGCGGCCGTCGTCTACCTCTACGCGGCGGACCTGACGATCGAACAGAACGCCGGGCCGAGCGCGACGGCGGTGGGCGGCGAACTTGCGGTGGCTCCCACGGTGGCTGGGACTAGCGACGTGGCGTTCAGCGCGACCGACCCCGGCGCCGGCGTATACGAGGCGGTGTTCAACGTCGACGGGCAGGTCGTCCAGCGGACGGTGGTCGACGAAAACGGCGGGCGCTGCCGCGACGTCGGCGAGACCTCCGACGGGACGCCGGCGTTCCTCTACCTGCAGCCGTGCCTCGGCTCGGTCAGCGCCGACATCGGTCTCGACACGACGAAGATCGCCGATGGCTCCCACCACCTGATCGTCGACGTCGTCGACGCGGCGGGCAACGTGGCACCCGTTCTCGACCGCCAGATCACCGTCGCCAACGCTGTGCTCACCCCCGCTCCGCTCGTCGGCGCGGGCTTCGCGGTCGGACCCCCCAACGGAGTCAACGCCTCGCCGTCGGCGGCGCTCGCGATCGGCTGGGGCCACATCGGTCGCGTCAGCGTGACGTCGCGCTACGGACGCGCCCAGACCGTCGTCGGACGTCTGACCGCACCGGGCGGCGCGCCGATCTCCGGAGCCCAGCTCGAGCTGCAGGCCCTCCCGGCCTCCCCTGGGTCCAAGCCGATCGTTCTCGCGCCCGCCAGAACCGCCGCCGACGGGAGCTTCGCTGTTCGTCTGCCCGTCAGCCTGCCGTCGTGCGCCCTGAGCGTCAGCTATCGCGCCCACATCGGCGACACGCTGCCGGCGGTGACGCGGATGCTGCGCCTCAGCGTCCACGCGGGCGTCGTCTTGACGATCGCGCCGCGGTCGGTCGTGGGCGGGCAGAGCATCTTCTTCCGGGGCAGGCTGCTCGGGCATCTCGTTCCGCGCGGCGGCAAGCAGCTGGTGCTCGAGGCGCGCTCGCCCGGCGGACGCTGGATCGAGTTCCAGGTCGTGCGCACGGACGCCCGCGGCCGCTACCGCTCGGCCTATCGCTTCAGGTTCGCCGGGCCCGCTCGCTACCAGTTCCGGGTGCTCTCGGAACCCGAGGCCGACTATCCGTTCGCCGCCGGCTCCTCCCGCATCGTTCCCGTACGCGAGCGCTGAGCCAAGCCCCCCGGCGGCCGGGTCAGCGGAGGAGCCGGATCTGAAGGCTCGTGCCGGTGCTCAGGTGTGGTGCGGCGGTGGCGACGGCCGTGATTGTCAGACGCGCCCGGACGCGGCGGCCGGCACTCAGAGCGCGACGCAGAGCCGCGCGGTTTGCGCGACCGAGGACGACACGGAGCTCGCGCGTGCCGGTAAGGCCGATGCGTCGCGGCCTGACGTGGATATGCAGGCCGTTCGCCAGCCGGATGGTCAAGTAGCCGCGGATGCTCACCCGGCAGGACGCCGTGCACGTGACCTGAGCGAGGAGATCGCCTTCGTGCCTCGCCGGTCGCTGGCGCAGGCGGGTGCCTGTCAGGCGCAGGCGAAAGCCGGTAGGGACGGACGACGGCGCCGGGTGGACGGGCAGGATGAACGGAGGGATCGGCGGCTGCGTGAAGTCGAACTCGGCCGCCAGGTCGCCGAGCGCCGGCTGGCTCTCGCGGACGTCGGGCCGCAGGTCGGGCCGGCCGTCGGTCGCCGGGTCGATCCGTTCGCCGCCGAGGAAGTCGTCCTCGATGAACTTCAGGTAGGCGTCGTGGCTCAGTGTCTGGTGGTCGATGAAGCCCGGCCGGGCGTAAGGGCTTATGAGCATGCCGGGCACGCGCAGGCCGTAGCCGTTCTCGTCCACCTGGGGCGGCACGACGTGGTCGTAGAACCCGCCCCAGTCGTCCCAGGAGAGGAAGATGGCCGTGCTCGGCCAGTCCGGGCTGCGCATGATCGCGTTGATCACCCCGGTGACGTAGGTCTGACCGGCGCTGACCCGGCCCGGCGGGTGCTCGGAGACCCGCTGGTTGGGGTCGACCCACGAGACAGCCGGGAGCGTTCCCGCCTGGGCCGCTTCGTAGAAGGCGCGAAGCGACTGGATGTCGCCCAGCTGCCCGTCTTCGCGGACCGTGTCGAAGTAGGGCAGCGGGTTCCAGATGCCCGGCGTCTTCGCGTTCTGGCCGACGGGAGTGCAGGTGACGCTTTCGTCGTTCTCGCAGTCGGGCTCGCCGCCGGCGAAGACGTAGTAGCCCCAGCTGACGCCGCTGCGATGAAGCAGGTAGGTCAGATCCGTCCACGCGTAGTCCGGCACGCCGCCGATCTTGTTGAATTCCGGCGGTGTCGCCGGGCTCTCGAGCGTGTTGACGCAGCTCAGCGGGTCAGCCGGCACGAGGCAACGTGCCGACCAGCCCGACACCTCGAAGAGGTGCTCGGGCAGGCTCCACGACAGGTTCGGCTCGAACATGCGGTCCTGGAGCACGAAGTTGTGTGCGTATGCCCAATAGTTGGGTATCTCATTGGCGTCGTGGTAGCCCATCACGTCCGTCGTGCCCGGGATTGCGCAGACCGGGTCGTTGGCGTCCGTGCACGAGCGTTTGGAGCCCTGCTGGGCCTGGGCGACGAACCCGTTCATCGCGCCGCCGGCGATGTCGGCGCGGGCCGCGACCTGTCCGTGCGGGCCACCGTGGTTGACGTCGGCCGTGTCGTGGTAGGGCGCCACGCATCGGCCGCTGCGCGGGTCCGGAACGCAGACGGCCGGCCGGCCGTTGACCATCGGGATCCCGTCGGCCCCCGGGTACGTGCCGAAGTAGCTGTCGAATGAGCGGTTCTCCTGCATGACGACGACCACATGGCGGATCTTGTGGATGCCCGTCGGTCGTTCGCCCGATGCGACTTCGCCCGATGCGGCTTCGCCACCGCTTACCGCGCCCGGATCGCCTCCGGCGGCGCGGGCGCGGGCGGGCGCGGCGTAGGATGCGGCCGCACACGTGGCGACGAGCGCGAGCAGGAAGAGCAGGAGTCGCGGCATGACGGCAAGTCAGTATGCAGAACGACGGGCGACGCGGCGAGCGGAAGGCGGCGGCATGAGGGCGGTCGGCGAGGGTCGGGACGTGGCGGCGGGCGCCCGGAGCCGGGTGATGGCTGTCGGCCTCCTCTGCGCCATCGCGCTCGCCTCGGCGCCCGCGGCGCGCGCGCTTACGATCTCTCCGCTCGCGGGCACTCCCGACGCATCCCCCGCTACCCAGATCAGCTTCCTCGGCGTTCCCGCCCGCCAGATCGGGTCGGTGTCGGTCGTCGGCTCGAGCAGCGGCCGGCACCCGGGCCGCCTGGCGGCCTATGTCAGCGCCGCCGGCGCGAGCTTCCTCCCGGCCCATCCGTTCGCCCAGGGCGAGCGCGTCACGGCGAGCGCCGTGATCGGCTCGCGCGGACATCCCAGGCGCGTGAGCACGACGTTCACGATCGCCCGGTTGGCGCGGTACGCCATCCCGCGCCCCGGCGCGCCGGCACCCGCGAAGCCCGGCACGGTCCAGAGCTTCATGTCTGAGCCCGGCCTCCACCCGCCGAACGTCGCCATCACGGTGAGGGCGCCTGGCGCGTCCGCGGAGGATGTCTTCCTCACGCCCACCCACGGGCTCGGCCAGTCCGGGCCGATGATCATCGACGGCGCCGGGCGCCTCGTCTGGTACCAGCCCGCGCCGAGCGGTCAGGTCGCGGCGAACCTGCAGGTCGAGCGCTACCGGGGTCAGCCCGTCCTCGTCTGGTGGCAGGGCAACGTGCCCGCGCGCCTCGGCGTCGGGTTCGGCAGCGACGTGATCCTCAGCAGCTCCTACACGCCGATCGCGTCGGTGTCTGGGGGCAACGGCTACGCCGCCGATCTCCACGAGCTCCAGCTGACGCCCCAGGGATCGGCGCTCATAACGGCCTTCTCGCTAGTCGATGCCGACCTCTCCTCGGTCGGCGGCTCGCGGACGGGCATCCTCCAGGACTCGCTTGTGCAGGAAGTCGACGTCGCCACCGGGCTGGTCATGTTCGAGTGGCACGCCTACGGCCACGTCGAGCTGTCGGACTCCTACTCGACCGTCCCCGCCTCCCGGCCATGGGACTTCTTCCACGCCAACTCCGTCTCACCCGACCCCTGGGGCGGCGGCGACTTCATCGTCTCCTCACGCAACACCTGGGCGGCATATGAGATCGACCACCACGCAGGCCGCGTGCTGTGGCGCCTCGGCGGCCGGCGCTCGAGCTTCGCGATGGGCGCCGGCACCGGCACAGCGTGGCAGCACGATGTCCGCTGGCAGCCCGACCACACGCTGAGCGTCTTCGACAACGGGGGCGTTCCCAAGCAGCACTCGCAGTCGCGGATCATCCGCGAGCGCATCGACTGGCGACACCGCAAGGTTCACCTCGTGTCCCGCAGTGTGAGGACCCCGCCATTGCTCAGCGGCAGCCAGGGCAACGACCAGCTGCTGGCCGGCGGCAGTTCGTTCGTCGGCTGGGGCGAAGACCCCTTCTTCACCGAATTCTCGTCCTCCGGGGAGATCCTCTTCGACGGGCATCTGCCGTTGCCGGGCCAGTCCTACCGCGCCTACCGCTTCCCGTGGAGCGCCACGCCGGCGGCCCCGCCCGCGCTCGCCGTCACCTCGGCGGCCGGCACGGCCACGGTCCACGCGAGTTGGAACGGCGCCACCGGGGTCAGCTCATGGAGGGTTCTCGCGGGCGCCACGCCGAGCACCATGGCGACGGTCGCGACGGTGCCGGTCGCCGGATTCGAGACGGCTGTGGCCGTCGGCGGCGCCGGGCCGGTCTTCGCCGTCCAGGCGCTCGACGCCTCCGGCGCGGTCCTCGGGACCTCTCCGGCACGCCGCTGAGCGGCGCCGCGGCCGCAGACGCGACCGGCTGCCGATCCGTCCCGGCTGTGCCGTCGACTACCCTGCGCTGCTGTGAAGGCCGTCATCCTCGCCGGCGGATTCGGCTCGCGACTCAGCGAGGAGACCGCCGTGCGACCCAAGCCGATGGTCGAGATCGGCGGCAAGCCGATCCTCTGGCACATCATGAAGATCTATGCCGCCCACGGCATCGACGAGTTCGTCATCTGCCTCGGCTACAAGGGCTACCTGATCAAGGAGTACTTCGCCAACTACTACCTGCACACGTGCGACGTCACGTTCGACCTGGCCAGCGGCGAGATGCAGGTCCACCGCTCGGAGACCGAGCCCTGGCGCGTCACGCTGCTCGACACCGGTGAGAACACGATGACCGGCGGGCGCCTGAAGCGCGTCCTGCCCTACGTCGGGGACGATGACTTCTGCTTCACCTACGGCGACGGCGTAGCGGACGTGGACATCGGCGCGCTCATCGCCTTCCACCGCAGCCAGGACGCCGACGCGACCGTCACCGCCGTCCAGCCGCCGGGGCGCTTCGGCGCCCTGGACATCGACGCAGGGCGGGTGCTCGAGTTCGAGGAGAAGCCGCGCGGCGATGGCGGCTGGACGAACGGCGGCTTCTTCGTGCTCTCGCCCACCGTCGCCCGTCACCTCGCCGGCGACGACACCGTGTGGGAGCAGGAGCCGATGCGGGCGCTGGCCCGCGAAGGCCGCCTCGCGTCCTATCGCCACGACGGCTTCTGGCAGGCGATGGACACGCTGCGCGATCGCAACCACCTCGAGCAGCTGTGGAGCTCCGGCCAGGCCCCGTGGCGGACGTGGGACTAGGGAGTTGAGCGCCTCGCCGAGCCACAGTGGGCCGCCGGGCGCCCCCGCCGCCGGCGTCGAGCCCGGCTTCTGGCGCGACAGGCGGGTGCTCCTGAGCGGCCACACCGGCTTCAAGGGTGCGTGGCTCGCTCTGTGGCTGCAGTCGATGGGCGCCCAAGTGACGGGCTTCGCCAACGACGTGCCGACGCGTCCATCGCTGTATGAGCTGGCGGACGTCGGCTCTGGCATGCAGAGCATCGAGGGCGATGTCCGCGACCCCGCCGCGCTCGCCGCCTCGTTCACCGCCGCGCGACCCGAGGTCGTCATCCACATGGCCGCCCAGTCGCTCGTGCGCCGCTCCTTCGTCGAACCCCGCGAGACCTACGAGGTCAACCTGATGGGCACCGTCAACGTACTCGACGCCGTCCGCCAGCGCCCAGGCGACGTGCGCGCCATCGTCAACGTGACGTCAGACAAGTGCTATGAGAACAGGGAGTGGGAGTGGGGGTACCGCGAGGACGAGCCGATGGGCGGCCACGACCCCTACTCGAGCTCCAAGGGCTGCGCCGAGCTCGTCACCGACGCGTTCCGGCGCTCATTCTTCGCCGCCGCCGACGGTCCCAGGCTCGCCTCGGCTCGGGCCGGCAACGTGATCGGCGGAGGGGACTGGGGCGAGGACCGCCTCGTCCCCGACGTCATGCGGGCTGCCCTGGCCGGCGAGGAGGTCCGCGTGCGCAACCCGAACTCGCTGCGCCCGTGGCAGCACGTGCTCAACCCGCTCAGCGGTTATCTGGTCCTCGCTCAGGCCCTGTGGGAGGCGCCGGAGCACGCCGGCGGCTGGAACTTCGGCCCGGTCGAGGAGGACGCCCGACCCGTCGGCTGGATCGTCGAGCATCTTCAAGAGCTGTGGCCGGGCGAGCTGCTCTGGGCGTTGGACGACGGACCCCACCCGCACGAGGCGCGCTACCTCAAGCTCGACTCCTCGCGGGCGCGCCTGCGGCTCGGCTGGCGCCCGCTCGTCGGGCTCGAGACGACGCTCCAGAGCATCGTCGACTGGTACGGCCACCTCCGCGACGGAGGCGATATGCGCGCCGTGACGCTCGGGCAGATCGAGTCCTTTCAATACGCTGCCTCGCCATGAGCGAGACCGCCTGCCGATTCTGCGGCGCCGCCGTCGAGGCCGTCTTCGCCGACCTCGGCATGTCGCCGCTGGCCAACTCCTATCTGCCACCCGAGGCGGCGAACAGCATGGAGCCGTTCTACCCGCTGCGCGCGCTCGTCTGTGGCAAGTGCTTCCTCGTCCAGCTCGAGGAGTTCCAGACGCCCGAGCGGATCTTCTCCGACTACGCGTACTTCTCGTCCTACTCCTCCAGCTGGCTCGAGCACAGTCGCCGCTACTCCGAGCAGATGATCACCCGTCTCGATCTCGACGACTCGAGCCATGTCGTCGAGATCGCCTCCAACGACGGTTACCTGCTGCAGTTCTTCCACGAGCGCCAGATCCCGGTCCTCGGCATCGAGCCCGCCGCCAACGTCGCCAAGGTGGCGCTCCAGAAGGGCATCCCGACGCTCGTCGAGTTCTTCGGCCGCGACACCGCCCGGTCGCTCGCCGGCGAGTCCTCGGCCGACCTGCTGCTCGGCAACAACGTGCTCGCCCACGTCCCCGATCTCAACGACTTCGTCGCCGGCATGAAGATCCTGCTGGCCGACGACGGCGTCATCACGATGGAGTTCCCCCATCTCATGCGCCTGATCGAGGACAACCAGTGGGACACGATCTACCACGAGCACTTCTCCTACTTCTCCTTCCTCACCGTCAGCCGTGTCTTCGAAGCCCACGGCCTGCGCCTCTTCGACGTCGAGGAGCTGGCCACGCACGGCGGCTCGCTGCGGATCTACGGCGCCCACGCCGAGGATCGCCAGAAGACCGAAACCGACGCCGCCCGGGAGCTGCGCGAGCGCGAGCGCGCCGCCGGCTTCGATGAGCTCGACACCTACCTCGGCTACGGCAGGCGGGTCGAGCGCGACAAGCGCCAGATCCTGAGATTCCTCGTCGACCTCAAGGAGCAGGGCCTGAGCGTCGCCGGCTACGGCGCGCCGGCCAAGGGCAACACGCTGCTGAACTACTGTGGCGTCGGGCGGGACTTCGTCGACTTCACCTGCGACCTGAACCCCCACAAGCAGGGCCACTTCCTGCCCGGCAGCCACATACCGATCCGCTCGCCCGAGGCCATCCGCGAGGAGCGCCCCGACGTCGTGCTGATCCTGCCGTGGAACCTCAAGGACGAGATCGTCGAGCAGCTCGCCTTCATCCGCGAGTGGGGCGGGCGCTTCGCGGCGCGAACGCCGGAGCTGACGCTCATCTCGTGAGCTGATGCGCTTCCTGGAGACGCCGCTGGCGGGGGTGTGCGTGATCGAGCTCGATCGGCTGACCGACGAGCGCGGCTGGTTCGCCCGCAGCTTCGACGCTGAGGAGTTCGCCGCGCGCGGCATGAACCCGGCCGTCGTCGAGTGCAACACGTCGTTCAATGCCCGTCGCGGGACCGTGCGCGGGATGCACCACCAGGCCGAGCCCCATGGCGAGTCAAAGCTCGTTCGCTGCATCAGGGGCGCCGTGTTCGACGTCGCGCTGGACCTGCGCGATGGCTCGCCCACGCGGCTGGCATGGCATGGGGTCGAGCTGACCGAGGACAACCGCCGGGCGCTCTACATCCCGGCCGGCCTCGCGCACGGCTTCCAGTCGCTGAGCGACGATAGCGAGCTGCTTTACCTCATGGGCAACGCCTACGTCCCCGACGCCACCCGCGGCGTGCGCTGGGACGACCCTGCCTTCGCCATCGAGTGGCCCGCGGCCGACGGTCCGCGGATCCTCTCCGAGCGGGACGCCTCCTACCCCGACTTTGCGACTTGAGCAGCGTGCTCCTCACGGGGGCGAGCGGCTTCATCGGAGCGCACGCACTCGACGCGCTCCTCGAGCAGGGTCACGAGGTCCACGCCCTCGCCCGCCGCCGCGGCCCCCTCCACACGGGCGTCACCTGGCACGAGCTCGACCTCCTGCGGCCTGGAGCCGCCGAGCGCCTGCTCGACAGGGCACAACCCGAGCAGCTCTTGCACCTGGCTTGGTACGCGACGCCGGGCGCCTTCTGGAGCGCTCCGGAGAACGAGCGCTGGATCGACGCCAGCCTGCGTCTGCTGCGCGCGTTCGGTGAGGCCGGCGGCGAGCGCGTCGTGGTGGCCGGGACGTGCGCGGAGTACGCGTGGGGCGATCCCATGCTCAGTGAGCAGACCACCCCGCTGACGCCGGCGACGCTGTATGGGGCGTGCAAGCACGCCACCAACGTGGCGGCAGCCGCGGTCGCCGCCCAGCTCGACGTGTCGTTCGCGTGGGGTCGCGTGTTCTTCCTCTACGGCCCGGGCGAGGCGCCGGGGCGGCTCGTGTCGAGCGTCGCGCGCGGACTGCTCGCGGGCGAGGAGGTGCCCACCAGCTCAGGCGATCAGCGACGAGACTTCATGCACGTCCGCGACGTCGCCGGCGCGCTCGTCGCGCTGCTCGCGACCGAGGTCACAGGAGCGGTCAACATCGCCTCCGGCGTCCCGGTCAGCGTCCGGCACGTGGTCGAGCTCGTCGCAGACGCCGCCGGCGGGCGGGAGCGCGTTCGCTTCGGAGAGTTGCCAACGCGCCCGAGCGAGCCGCCGGTGATCGCCGGGAACCCTACGCGGCTCCGCGAGGAGGTGGGCTTCGCGCCGGCTGTGACGCTCGAGCGCGGCATCGCTGAGACGGTCGCGTGGTGGCGCAACGCGCTCGAGGCCGGCGCCACCTCCGGAGGCGCCCAGCACGGAAGGTAACCTGGCTGGCGATGACGAGCGGTTCCCAGCCGGCGGCCGTCGATCGCCAGCGTCCACAGGCCGGGTCGCAGCTGGGCGTCGTGCACCTGGTGCGCCGCGCCAACGGCCTCGAGCCGTTTCGGGGCTTCCTGGACTCCTACCGCCGTCACGCCGGAGGCGTCGAGCACGAGCTCGTACTCGTGCTCAAGGGCTTCGACGAGCCGCGCTCGAGTGAGCCTTATCGTGAGCTCGCCGAGGATCTCGCCGCGGGCTGGCTGAGCGTCCCCGACGACGGCTTCGACCTCGGCGCCTACCGCCACGCCGCCGCTGCGCTCGCCCATCACCGGCTGCTGCTGCTGAACTCCTTCAGCGTGATCCTCGCCGACGGCTGGCTCGACCTCCTCGCCGCGGCCGCCAGAGCGCCGCGCGTGGGCGCCGTCGCAGCGAGCGGCTCATGGGGCTCGCAGTCCTCGCACCTGCGCTACGGACTCGGCCTCGGCGGCCCGTACAAGGGCGTTTTCGCCGACCGCCGCTCGACAGACGGCGTCTTCGCCGAGCTGGCCGAGCTCGCCGCGGGCGCTCAGCCCGCAGGGGACGCCGAGTCCCCCCGGGGCGCACAGTCCGCAAGTAGCGCCGAGTCCCTTGGGGGCGCAGCGGACCAACCCCGTAGGAAGCCCATCGGCACAGGCATCGAGATCGTCCGCACGATGGCTCGCCAGGCGGTCTGCTTCCCCGCCTTCCCCTCGCCGCACCTGCGCACCAACGGGCTGCTGATCGAACGCGCGCGATGGCTGCGCGTGTGTGCGCGCGCGCCGCGCGACAAGCTCGCCGCCCATCGGCTCGAGAGCGGGCGGGGCGGCATCACCGCTCGACTGCGCGCCGAAGGGATGGAGGCGGTGGTGGTGGGGCGCGACGGACACTCCTATGACGCCGAGGAGTGGCCGGCGAGCCGCACCTTCTGGCAGGGCGACCAGGAGAACCTGCTGATCGGCGACAACCAGACGCGCGCCTACCACGACGGCGATGCCCTTCGGCGCCGTGTCCTGGCCGGCTACGCATGGGGACCGAGCGGCGCTCCATCGGAGCCCGCGCGAGCGGTGCCAGCGTGAGCGGCATGGGCGTGGGCGGGGGCGGCGTGGGCGGCGCGAGTTGCGGCGGCGCAGGCGACACCGGCGAGCACGACCGCCCGGCACATCCGCCGCCCGACCCTCTCCCGTCGGTGCCCTTGGTCGAGCTGACCCACACGGGGGGTGCCGGTCCGGCCTCAGAGGGGCTCGTCGACGACGAGGTCGCGGCCATCCTCGCGAGCCGTGAGGCGGGCGGCGCCGCAGTGCGGGGGGGCGCGCTGCGCGTGGCCGGCTACACCGTCAACGCCCTGCTCGGCGCGCTCGCCGCGGCCTTCCTGTTCCGCCACCTCGGCATCACGGGCGCCGGCACGTACGTCACCGCGATGTCGATTGCCGCGATCGTCGGCGGCCTGTCCGACCTCGGGCTGACCGCGCTGGGGGTGCGCGAGCTGTCGGTCCGCGACGCGGAGGGCCGCTCACAGCTGATGAGCAATCTGCTCGGCCTACGCGTGGCCCTCACGCTCGTGGGGATTGCTGGGTCGGTCCTCTTCGCGCTGCTCGTCGGCTACCGCTCGATCGTGGTCGCCGGCGTGGCGCTCGCTGGGGCGGCGCTACTGCTGCAGAACATCCAGTCGACCCTGTCCCTGTCGCTGATCAGCCGTCTGCGACTCGGCCTGCTGACCGCCACCGACCTCGGCCGCCAGGGCCTCACGACCGTCCTGACGATCGCGCTGGTGGCGCTCGGGGCGGGGCTCTTGTGGTTCATCGGGCTCGCGCTCCCCGTCGGCCTGCTTTTCCTCGTCCTGATCGCCTGGCTCGTGCGCAGCGAGGTGCCGCTCGTGCCTCGGTTCAATCGCGCCGAATGGCGGGTGCTCGTGCGCCAGGTGCTGCCCTATTCGGTGGCCGTGGCGCTAGCGGTGATCTACTTCCGCCTCTCGGTGATCGTCGTCTCGCTCACCTCGAGCGCCAGCCAGCTCGGCTACTTCAGCACGTCGTTTCGGATCCTCGAGGTCCTCGTGGTGATCCCGGGGCTGATGGTCACGGGCGTGTTCCCGATCTTCGCTCGCGCGGCCCTCGACGACCACGAGCGTTTCGCCTATGCCGTCTCGCGCGTGTTCGTGTCCTCGCTGATCGTCGGCACCTGGTTCGTGCTGGCCCTCGCGCTCGGCGCGCCGCTGGCGATCCACGCGATCGGCGGCGAGGCGTTCTCCAAGGCGATCGGCGTGCTGCGGATCCAGGCGTTCGGGCTCGGCGGCAGCTTCGTCAGCGCGGTGTGGGGCATGGCGCTGCTCAGCCTCAGACGTAACCGCGAGCTGATGTTCGTGAACCTCGCCGCCCTGATTGTCGGCAGCGTGCTCGTGGTGGTGCTCGCCTCGACCCACGGGGCCCAGGGTGCGGCGCTCGGCACGGCGATCACCGAGGTCACGCTCGCCGCCGCCGTGCCGTTCGTGCTCCACCGCACCGATCCCCATCTCGTCCCTTCGATGGCGGTCGTGCCGCGCGTCGCGCTGGCGGCGGGAGCGGCGGCGCTCGTGGCGCTCCTTCCCGGCCTGCCGGCGATCGTGCTCGTCGTGCTCGCCACGGTGCTCTACTTCGCGATACTGCTGGCGGTGCGCGCGATACCGCAGGAGCTGCTCGATGAGCTTCACGGTGCGCGGTCCCGCTTCGCGCCCGGCAGGCGCCCGGCGTGAGCGCGACGCGCGCCGAGACGCCCTCGCCCGCGCGGTCGGACGCCGCCGCCGCGCAGCGCTGCCCGCTGTGCGGCGGCTCCTCGGCGTTCGCCTTCACCGCCGAGGATCGCAACCGCCGGATCGCCCCCGAGCGCTTCCCCTACCACCGTTGTGGCAGCTGCTCGACGGTCTTCCTGGCCTCGCCACCGGCTGACCCGAGCCGCTACTACGGTGGCGACTACCACCAGTTCGACGCCGCCGGCGAGCCGCTTTGGCGCGGGGACGAGCGTCTGCTCGCAGCCGAGGTCTGGCGGGCGCAGACGCTGTCGCGCCTCGTCGAGCCGGGGACGCTGATCGACGTCGGCGCCGGCGCGGGCGGCTTCGCCGCGGCGGCCCGCGACGCCGGCTTCGCGGTGACCGCGATCGAGATGGACAGCGGCTGCTGCAAGTACATGCAGGAGCGCCTGGGTGTGCGCGCGATCTGCAGCGACAGGCCGCTCGAGGCTCTGCGCAAGCTCGGACCCGCGCGCGTGGTGAGCTTCTGGCACGTGCTCGAGCACCTGCCCGACCCGGGCGAGATGCTCGCCGCGGCGGTCGACGCGCTGGAGCCGGGCGGCGTCCTTGCGATCGCCGTCCCCAACCCCGACTCGATCCAGTTCCGCGTGCTGCGCGCGCGCTGGGCCCACCTGGACGCGCCGAGGCACGTGTCGCTGATGCCCGCCCCAGCGCTCGTCGAGCGCGCGCGCGAGCTGGGGCTCGAGCCGGTGCTCGAGACCACCGCCGATCCCTCCGGGCTCGCCTGCAACCTGCACGGTTGGGTGTATGCGCTACGCCGCGAGCCCTCCCGCGGCCCCGCCCCATATGCCGCGTTGCGCGCTGGGACGCTGATCGAGTCCGCGCTCGCTCCGCTCGAGCGCCGCGCGCTGAGGGGCGCCGCGCTGACGCTGCTCCTGCGCAGGACGCCGGCCTCGGGATGAACGGCGAGCAAACGCCCGCCGTGATCAGCGTCGTCGTGCTCAGCTACGACGGCCGGCAGCTGCTCGAAGTCGTGCTCCCCTCGCTCGCGCGCCAGACCCGCCCGGCGGATGAGCTGATCGTGGTCGACAACGGCTCGAACGACGGTACGGCCGAGTGGCTGCGAACAGACTGGCCGCGGGTCAAGGTGATCGCGCTGGCGCACAACGTGGGCGTTGCCGCGGCGCTCAATCGGGGTGTCGCGGCAGCGTCGGGCGAGTACATCGCGCTGCTCAACAACGACCTCGAGCTCGACCCCCGTTGGCTGGCCGAGATGGTGGCCGGGCTCGAGCGTCACCCCGAGGCCTCTTCGGCCGCATGCAAGCTGCTCAGCTTCTACGACCGCGCGCGACTGGACGGCACCGGCGACGTGCTCACCCGCCGGATGGTGGCCTTCCGTCGCGGCGGCGGCGAGCTCGACTCAGGTCAGTACGACCGCGAGGAGGAGATCCTCACGCCGACCGCCGGCGCGGCGCTCTACCGCGCCGGAGCGCTCGCCAGCGTCGGCCCCTTCGATGAGTCCTTCTGGGCCTACTTCGAGGACGTCGACTGGGGATTGCGGGCGCAGCTTAGGGGTCTTGCCAGCTGGTACCTGCCACGCGCGGTCGCCTACCACATGGGCGGCGCGACCACCGGCGGCGACCGCGACCCGTTCTATCTCGTGCTCCACCACCGCAACCGCATCGGGCTGATCGTCAAGGACATGCCGCTGTCGCTGCTCGTCCGCAACGCCCCGGCGATCGCGCGCGAGCAGGCGGGCGTGTTCGTTCACGGGGTCCAGAACGGGAGGCTGCGCCTGTACGCGCGGGCCTGGCTCGGTGCCCTGCGCCTGCTCCCTGGCTGGCTGCGCGCGCGCCGCCGGATCCAACGCGGGCGACGTGTGCCGGCCGCCCGCCTCGCCGAACTGATGGGCGACTGACGTGAGCTCCGGCGAGCGCGACCAGCGGCTGACGGTGGGGATCGCCACCTTCAACGGCCGCCATCTGCTCGAGACGGTGCTGCCGTCGCTACGGGAACAGGCTCTGGCCCACTTTCGCGTGGTCGTCGTCGACGACGGCTCGAGCGACGACACGCTCGCCTGGCTGAAAGACAACTGGCCCGGGGTCGACGTGATCGCCCACACCTCGAACCGCGGAGTGACCGCCGCGCTGAACTCCTGCCTGCGCGCGGGGCGCTCGGAGCTGGTCGCGTTGCTGAACAACGACGTCGAGCTCGACCCGCATTGCCTGGCCGAGCTCGTGGCGGCGCTCGACGAGCATCCCGAGGCCGGCGTTGCGTGTGGCAAGCTGCTCGACTTCCACGACCGCGACCTGCTCGACGGCGCCGGCGATGTGTACACCTGGGGCGGGGAGGCGAACCGGCGCGGGCAGGGACAGCGCGACGTCGGGCAGTACGACAGCCCGCAGGAGATCTTCAGCGCGTGCGGCGCCGCCGCCGTCTACCGGCGCGCGGCACTCGACGCGGTGGGCGACCTCGACGAGCGCCTGTTCGCCAACTACGAGGACATCGACTGGTGCTTTCGCGCCCAGCTGGCGGGCTGGAGCTGCCGCTACGCGCCCACCGCCGTGGCCTACCACATGGGCAGCGCGACGCTCGGCAAGGGGCCGAGCGACTTCTCGCTCTACCACAACTGGCGCAACGCGATCTGGGTGGTCGCGAAGAACTACCCGGTCTCGGCACTCGCGCGCCACGCGCACCAGCTTGCCTTCGTGCAGCTGCGCAACCTGGCCATTGCGATCCGCCGCCGCCGGATCGCGCTATGGCTGGGAGTGTGGCGGGACGCACTCGTGGGACTGCCCGCGGTCCTCGCCGAGCGCCGTGCGGTGCAGCGCTCACGGAGTGTCCCACTGTCGCGGCTCGGCGCACTGATCGGGCCCGACCGATGAGCGCCGCCGACGGCAGGAGCGCCGCCGATGGCACGGATGCCGGCGGCGGGCCGCACGGCGGCGATGAGCGATCCGCGCAGATCCCACCTGCCCGCGAGGGCAACCTGATGACCGTCGCGATCGCCACCTACAACGGACGCGAGCTGCTCGAGGCGGCACTCGCGTCGCTCGCCGTGCAGCGCTTCCGCGACTTCCGCGTGCTCGTCGTCGATGATGGCTCGAGCGACGGCACGGTCACCTGGCTGCGCGAGAGCTGGCCGACCGTCGAGGTGCTCTCGCAACGGAACGCCGGCGTGACGGCGGCGCTCAACGCGTGCCTGCGCGCGGCCCGCGACACCGAGCTGGTGGCTCTGTTCAACAACGACGTCGAGCTCGACGCCGACTGTCTCGGCGAGCTCGTCCGTGCGCTTGGCGAACACCCTGAGGCGGGCTCAGCGAGCCCCAAGCTGATCGACTTCGAGCGCCGTGACGTGCTCGACGGCGCCGGCGACATGCTGAGCTTCAGGGGCCACGGCCACCGCCGCGGACACGGCGAGCGCGACATCGGCCAGTACGACGAGGCCGAGGCGATCTTCGGCCCCTGTGGCGGCGCCGCCGTCTACCGACGTGTGGCACTCGACGACGTGGGCGACCTCGACGAGGACTTCTACGCCCTGTTCGAGGACGTCGATTGGGCGTTGCGCGCGCAGCTCGCGGGCTTTCAGTGCCGCTACGTGCCGAGCGCCGTCGTCTACCACATGGGCAGCGCAACGATCGGCAGCGGGCTGACCGACTTCGCCCGCTACCACCTGTGGCGAAATGGCGTGTGGCTGGTTGTGAAGGGGATGCCCGGTGCGCTGCTCGCCCGTCACGCCCACCAGCTGTTCGCCGGCCAGCTCGTCAACCTCGCCGTCGCGATGCGCGACCGCAAGCTGCATATCTGGGCGCGGGCGTGGCGAGACGCGCTCGCCGGCCTGCCCCGGATGCTCGCGCGGCGTCGGCGCATCCAGGGCGCGCGGCGCGTCAGTCCGCGCGAGCTCGAGTCCCGCCTCGGCTGAGCGCTCAGCGCCGGCGCGCCAGCAGCGCGCGCCCGCCGGCCAGATACGCCGCCTCGCGCAGGCGCTGCTGCATGGGCGCTCGCACGACGCCGCGACCGTCGCCCGGGCGCGGCGGAGCGACATCGGAGGCAACCCAACGAGCGATCGGCTCGGCCACCCGCTCCCAGCGCTGGCGCTCGGCCGCCGCCGCGAGTCGTGCGGCGTAGTCGCCGCGGCCGCGCTCGAGGACGCGCTCGAGCGCCGCCGCCATGGCCTCGGCGTCGCCCGGTTGCGTCACGGCCCCCAGATCCTCATCCGCGACGCGCGCGGCGAGCTCGTCCCCGGCCGTGCACACCACCGGCAGGCCGGCCCAGAAGCAGTCGAGCAGGCGGGTCCGGTAGGCGAAGCGCGTCTCGAGATGGTCGGCGTGGGCCGACAGCGCGCAGTCGGCCTCGGTCAGCCAGCCGCCGCGCTCGTCGTAGGCGATCCAGCTGTCGTGGAAGTGGACGGCCGAGCCGAGCACGCCCAGCTCCGCGGCGAGCTCCCGCGCCGCCCGCGTGCTCGCCGCGGCCGCCGGGTGCGCGGCCGCACCGCCCATGAAGACGAGCTTCACCGCCGGGCGCCGGGCAGCCAGCAGCGCGACGGCCCGGATCGCCGTGGGGGCGTCGAGCCAGCTCCAGATGCCGCCGTTCCAGAGCACGATCTCGCTGTCGGCGCCGAGCCCTAGCGCGGCGCGCGCGCCGCCCGACCCTGCGGTCGGCGGCTCGCTCGGCACGCCGAAGGGCACCAGGTCGATGACCTCGCGCAGGCTCGGGTCGGCGTCGTATAGCTCGGGCGTCAGGAGGCGCAGGGCCAGCATCGCGCCGACCCACAGATCGCGCTGCCCGTCGCTGGCGCAGACGAAGTGGTGTCCGGTCCGCAGCGCGGCGTGCAGCCGGTCGATCGTCGTCGCCGTGTGCTGGCGGCGCTCGAGCGCGGCGCCTCCGGCGAGCAGCTCGAGCGTCTCGAGCGTCTCGGGGCAGTACAGGTCGACGATCACACGGGCCTGCGAGCGCCTCAGCCAGCGGTTGACCAGCGGCCACTGCGGATGTGCCACCACCGTGTCGGCCGCCGCGATCAGCTCGCGCAGGGCGCCCGGAGCGTGGGCGCGGAAGGGCATCGTCCTGACCCCGTCTCGCTCGCGCTCTGCCGTGCCGCCGTGGGCGACGGTCACCGACGCCTTCCCGGCGAGCGCGCGGGCCAGCTCCCAGCAGCGGATGCCGAGCCCCGCCATCTCCTCGCCGACCGGGTCGGCGCAGATGAACAGGACGCGTGGGCGCTCAGGCCGCGCGGCGTCCATAGACCCCCCGTCTGAGCGCCAGCGAGTCGCGGAAAGTGATCGTCCGGTCGATCGCCTCTGGCGGCGGCGCCAGCGGTTGCGCGCCGGCCGCGGCCCGCCAACCCGCGATCCGGCCGCGCAGGGCGGCGAGATCGCGCGAGATGGCCAAGTCGGCCACGGCCACGACGGCCTCGGTCGCGAGCGTTCGCGGCGCCGTTCCTCCGCGCAGCAGCCCGTAGCGGCGCAGCATGTAGCCGCGGCCGAAGCCCCCGTGTCGTCGCTGCCAGGCGGAGCGGTGCCCGTGCGTGGCCGAGCCGAGATGCACACCGACGGCGTCGGCGGCGAGCACCGTGCCCCAGCCGGCCGCGCGCAGGCGCAGCGTGAGGTCGAAGTCCTCCATGTAGGCGAAGATCGCCTCGTCGAGCCCGCCGAGCTGCTCCCAGGCCGAGCGCCGATACGCGGCCGCCGTGCCAGCCGGGCCGGCGAGCACCGGCCGCTCGCTCACAGCCCGCTCCACCGGGAGGCCCTGAAGGCGGGGAAAGCCCCCGAGCGTCACATCGGCCGTCAGCCCGGCGCTGTCGATCAGCCGCTCTCCCGGCTGGAGCATCAGGGCGGCCACCGATCCCAGCGACGGGTCGTCCGCCAGCGGCGCTGTCAGCCGCGCGAGGAAGTCGGGCCGCACGTCGACGTCGTTGTTCAGCAGCACGACGGTCTCACCGTGGCCGGCCCGCACGCCGCGATTGCAGGCCTCGGCGAAGCCGCGGTTCTCGTCGAGCGTCTCGAGTTGCACCCCCGGTCGCTCGGCGCGAACGCGCGCCCGCGTGTCGTCGGTCGAGCCGTTGTCGACGAGGATCACGCGGTGCGCCACGGTCTGCTCGCGCAGGTGTCGCAGGCAGCTGTCGGTGAGCTCGTAGCGCCCGTAGGCCACGATCACGACGTCGATCGATGCTGCTGGCATGGCCGCCCATCGTATTGGGCGGTGACGAGCCTCCCCGCGGCCGTGACATACGATGCCGACAGTTCCGTCCGGACGTTCCATCCGCGCCACCCCGAGGCACCCCCGTTCCCAGATCGAGGACATCGCTCGTGAGCCGGTCCTCCGGCCTCATCGCGCGCCTGCTCTCGCGGGACGCCGATGCGTTCGCCACCGAGGCTCCCTCTGCGCAGGCGGCCGTCGACGCCGTGCCGGTAGCGTGGGCGTCTCGCTTCCCGGCTCCGCTCGATGGTGTGCGCGCAGGCGACGCGCCGCTGTTCGAGGACCCACGCATGGACTGGGCCTTCGAGCGTCTCGGCGGCGTGCGGGACCGGACGGTCCTCGAGCTCGGGCCGCTGGAGGGCGCGCACAGCTACATGGCGCAGCAGGCGGGCGCGCGCCGCGTAACCGCCGTCGAGGCAAACCCCAGGGCGTTTCTGAAGTGCCTCGTTGTCAAGGAGCTGTTCGGCCTCGATCGCTGCTCGTTCCTGTGCGGCGACGCGCTCGCGTATCTGGACGGGTGCGAGGAGCAGTTCGACGTATGCGTCGCCTGCGGGATCCTCTACCACATGACCGAGCCGGTGCGGCTGCTCGATCTGATCTCGCGTCGCGCGTCGCGCCTGGTGATGTGGACGCACTTCTACGCCGCGGAGGCGCTCGCCGTGGAGGGCCTGGCGAAGCGCCTGGGCCCGGCGGAGACGATCGATCACCACGGCTTTCGCCACCAAGCCCATCGCCATCACTATCGCCTCGACGCACGTCTCGCCGGCTTCTGGGGCGGTACCCAGCCCTACAGCATGTGGCTGCCTCGCGAGGAGCTTTTCGCCGCGCTCGCGCACCTCGGCTGGCGAGAGATCGAAGTGGCCTTCGAGGAACGAGACCATCCCAACGGCCCGGCGCTCGCGCTCGTCGCAACCAGGCCCCGGTAGCGCCCTTGAGCGAGCGCCAGTCTCACATCGGCCTGAACCTGATCTTCCTCGTGCCCGGTGAGACCGGCGGCATGGAGGTCGTCGCCCGCGAGCTGATCCCCGCGCTGGTGGCCGCGGCGCCGCCCGGAACACGCTTCACGGCGTTCGTCAACCGCGAGGCCGCGGCCACGTCCGACGGGCCCTGGGGGCAGCTGATCCCCTCCGTCACCGTCCCTGTGAGGGCGCGCAGCCGCGCGCAGTGGGTGCTCGGCGAGCAGGCGCTGCTGCCGCCGCTCGGCGCCCGCGCAGGTGTCGACCTGATGCACAGCCTCGCCAGCACGGCGCCCGCGTGGGGCTCCTTCACGCGTGTCGTGACCGTCCACGATCTCATCTATGCGCGCTATCCCGAGGCCCATTCGGGACTGCGCGAGCGCGGAATGCGCGTCCTCGTGCCGCTCGCCGCGCGGCGCTCCGAGCGCGTCATCGTCGACTCCGCGAGCACCCGCGCGGACCTCGTCGAGCTCCTGGCGATCGATCCCGCCCGCATCGACGTCGTGCCGCTCGGCCTCGGCTCGGTCCGCCGCGAGGTACCGGTGCCCGAGCGGGATCTGCGCGAGCGGCTCGAGCTCGGCGAGCGCCCGGTCGTGCTCAGCCTGTCGGCCAAGCGCCCGCACAAGAACCTCGCCGCCCTGATCGGCGCCCTCTCCCGGCTGCCCGTGCAGGAGCGCCCGGTGCTGGTCCTGCCCGGCTACCCGACCTGGCACGAAGCCGAGCTGCGCGAGCGCGCCGAGGCCGCAGGCGTCGCCGCCGACGTGCGCCTGCTCGGCTGGATCTCGGGCGAGGAGCTCGAGGGTCTGTGGTCGCTGACTGAGGCCTTCGTGTTCCCCTCCCTGTACGAGGGCTTCGGCCTTCCCGTCCTCGAGGCGATGGCTCGCGGGGTGCCCGTGGCCTGCTCCAACGCGTCCTCGCTGCCCGAGGTCGTGGGCGAGGCGGCGCTGCTGTTCGACCCGCAGGAGGAGTCCCAGATCGCCGAGGCGCTGGGACGCCTGCTCGCCGACGCCGAGTTGCGCGGGCGCCTGCGCGCGCTCGGCCGGGAGCGCGCCAAGCTGTTCTCGTGGGAGCGGGCCGCTCGGCTGACGCTCGCGAGCTACTCGCGCGCGCTGTCGAGCAGCGGCTCGCCCGCCGCGTAGCGCTCGAGCACGAGCCGTAGCGAGGACTCCAGCGACAGCCGCTCGGCGTTGCGCTCGAACCAGGCGGCCGTGCTCCGGCGCAGCGCCGGGCCCGCCGCGTGGACGCGGACGATCTGCTCGGCGATCGCCTCGGCGTCGGAGCTCTCCGCGAGGACTCCGTTGACGCCGTCCTCGATCAGCTCGGTCGCCGCGTTGTCCTCGCCCGCGACGACCACGCTCGGCGTCCCCCGCGCGGCGGCCTCGACGACGACCATCCCATAGCCCTCGCGACGTGAGGGCAGCAGCATGCACATGGCGCGACGCATCTCACCGTCGACGATCTCGGCCGAGGTGAAGCCGGGCGCGCTGACCATGTCGGCGAGCCCGTGCTCGGCGATCGCCCGCATGAGCGCCTCGCGCTCCGGGCCGTCGCCGAGGAACTCCCCGCGCAGGCCGTCGATGCGCGTCGAGGCGAGCGCGATCGCCGCCACTCCGAGCGGCGCCTGCTTCTCGGCGATCAGCCTCCCGGCGAACAGGACGAGGGGATCGGCGGGCCCCGTCTCCGCGTCCCCCCCGACCGGGCCCGCGTAGAGCCCGCGCAGGACCGTCACCGGGCCGCGCAGGCCCTCATCGCGAAGCCGCGCCGCGTGCAGCTCGGAGAAGCAGAACGCCCTCTGGGGCACGAGCGCGCAGAGGTGCTGCACGAGCGCCCCGACGCGGCCGCCGACGCCGCCCAGGTAGTCGAGCCAGTAGGAGCGGCTCCAGACCTCGAACCAGTCGACGACGAGCCCGTAGCCCTTCAGCGGGCGCACCAACGCGGCGGCGAGCAGCGAGAAGTAGGGAAACGCGCAGGCGTGGACCACCTCGTAGCGCCGGCCGTGGCGCAGCAGGTGCGCGAGCACCCCGAGCCCGAACACCAGCGGCGGCAGGATCCGCCGCCGCCCGCCGGAGGTGTAGAGGTCCATGCGCGGGCCGACGCTGATGACGCGCACGCGGGGGTCGACATCGAGGCTCTCGCCACGCTCCCATTGGCGGAGGGTCAGATATGTCACCTCGTGGCCGTCGGCCGCGAGGCGCTCGGCGAGGTTGCGGTACCAGCGCTCGCCGCCCCCGACCGTGTACGGGTAGAGACAGTCGTAGACGACGCAGACGCGCATCCCGCTAGCATCCCATCTCGCCGGTGCGCCGCGGGCGTCCGCGACCTTCCGCCCCTCCGAGCGTTATAACCGGATGGCCCTTCGCCCGTGCGGCGGGACGCCGGAGGCGACGGGCCTCAGCCGATGAGCACACTCGCCCAGACAAGCACCCCTCAAGCGTTTGAGCGAGACGACGGCGACGGGCCGCTCGTGTCGGTCGTCATCCCCTGTCTCAACGAGGCCGAGAACATCGAGCGCTGTGTCAGTGACGCGCTCGCGGCGCTCGCGACGATGGGCGTCGAGGGCGAGGTCGTCGTGGCGGACAACGACTCCGAGGACGACTCGGCGCGGCTCGCCGAACGCGCCGGGGCGCGGGTGGTCATCGAGCGCCGCCGCGGCTACGGCAGCGCCTACCTCGCCGGGTTCGCCGCCTCGAAGGGCCGCTACATCGTCATGGCCGACGCCGACCTGACCTACGACTTCAAAGACATCCCGCGCTTCGTCGCCGCGCTCCAGGACGGCGCCGAGATGGTCATCGGCGACCGCATGGACAACATCCACCCGGGCGCCATGCCGTGGCTGCACCGCTACGTCGGCAACCCGGTCCTGACCGGCCTGCTCAACTTCTTCTTCAGCACGGGGATCAAGGACGCGCACTGCGGCATGCGGGCGCTGCGACGTGACGTCCTGCCCCGCCTCGACCTGCGCACGACGGGCATGGAGTTCGCCTCCGAGATGGTCATCCGCGCTTCCAAGGAGAAGCTGCGGATCGCCGAGTTCCCGATCGAGTACCACCCCCGCGGCGGCGAGAGCAAGCTGTCGAGCTTCCGCGACGGCTGGCGCCACCTGCGCTTCCTGCTCGTCCACAGCCCGAACCACCTGTTCATCGGCCCCGGCGCGGTCCTGGCGGGCGTGGGCACGCTGATCGTCGTGCTCGTGGGCGCCGGGCTGGACTTCTTCGGGCGCGCGTGGGGCCTGCACACGCTGATCGGCGGAGCGGTGCTGATGATCGTCGGTACGCAGGTGCTCGCGCTCGGGCTGTGTGCGCACGCGTACGGCACCTATTTCATGGGTGAGAAGGACCCCTGGTTCGACCGTATGCGCACACGCTTCCGCCTCGAGCACGGGCTGCTGCTCGGCGGAGCCTTTCTGCTCGTCGGCGTCGTCATGGGGGCGGTCATCGTCCTCACCTGGATCTCGCACGGGCTCGGTTCGCTCGCCGACGAACGGCTGGCGGTGATCGCCGCGTCGTTGATGATCGTCGGTATCCAGATCTTCTTCTCGTCGTTCCTGCTGTCGATTCTCGGTCTGCGCCGGCGCTGAGGGTGGACCCCCTCCGCCGGATGCTGGCGGCCGTGTTCGCCGGCGATCGCCGTGTGTGGCGTCTGGCGGCAATCTGCGCCGTGCCGATGCTGGCGCTGACGGCCTTCTACACCCTGCGGCCACGCTTCTACGAGACAGGGACCAACAGCGTCGAGGCCGTCGCCTACCTTCCCCTCAGCCCCGCCCAGCCCGAACGGCTGTGCGTCCCGGGCCTGCAGATCCCCGCGCGGAGCGCCTTCCTGCGCCTGCGCCTGATCACGCCGACCGCGCTGCGCCCGGCTCTGCACCTGACGCTCAGCACCCCTGGGCACACGATCTCCTCGGATCTCGCGCCCGCTCAGGTCGCGGCGGGACGTCCGAGCAACGCCGACTTCCCGATCCCGGCCGGGGCGAGCACGCCGGCGTCGATATGCGTGACCGGACAGGGGCCGGTTCGCTGGGGATCGACGCCGCTGCCCTCGCCGGGAGCGGCGGCGCCGACGCTCGGCGGCACGCCGCTGGCCGCGCGCGTGGCTGTCTGGTATCTGCCGCCGGCGGGCGCCCGGCGCAGCTATGTCAGCCAGGCCGGCGCGATCTTCCGCCGCGCGGCGCTCTTTCGCCCCGGTCTCGTCGGCGCCTGGACCTACCCGCTGCTGCTCTTTCTCGTGCTGCCCGCGATCGCCCTGCTGGCGGTTCGCTGCCTCGCCGTGTCACTGGCCGGCGGCGCGCGGCGACTGGCACTGTGGCTCTTCGTCATCGCGGCCGTCAACGCGTGCTGCTGGGCGTTGATCACACCCGTCTTCCAGGGGCCCGACGAGGTCGACCACTTCGCCTACACGCAGTCGCTCGTAGAGCGCGGACAGAGCCCCAGCCGCGACCCGCTCTCTCAGCAGGCACGATGGTCCGGCGCGGAGAACCTGGCGCTCGAAGGAACGAGCTTCCTCACCGACCACCAGGTCGGTGACTCGCGAGCGCCGTGGCTGGGCTCCCAGCTGGTCGAATACCGGCGTCGCGTCGAGCTCACGCGACCGAGCCGCGACGACGGCGGCGGCTACACGACCTCGGCCGCCCATGGGCCGCTCTACTACCTGGCGGTGTCGCCCGCCTACCTGATCACGCGCGGCGGCTCGGTCTTCTCCCAGCTGACCCTGATGCGGCTGACCTCGGCGCTGATCGGCGCGCTCGTCGTGCTGTTCACGTTCCTGCTCGCCCGCGAGCTCGCGCCCCGGCGGCCGTGGCTGGCGGTGCTCGCGGCGCTGCTCGTGGCCTACGAGCCGATGTACGGGTTCGTGTCGGGCATCGTCAACAACGACGTCGGCGTCAACGCCGCTGCCGCGGCCCTCGAGCTCCTGCTCCTGCGGATGCTGCGCCGCGGGATGACGATCCCCTGGGCGGCGCTGACGGGCGCCGTGCTCGTCGCGCTGCCGCTCGTCAAGGGGACGGGCCTGTCCCTGTATCCGGTCGCCGGCCTGGTGTTCCTCGCCACGCTGTGGCGCCACCACGCGCGGCGCGACCTGATCGCCTGGGGGGCCCTGGCGGCCGGGGCGGTCCTCATGTCGGTGTTCGCGAGCATCGTCCTCGGCGGCTTGGAGCCATCGAGCGCCGCCGCCAGCGGATCGGCGGCGATCGGCTCGAACGCCGGCGCCGCCAGGGAAGCGCTCCATCACCTGCCGAGCTATCTGTCCTACCTGTGGCAGGCGCTGCTGCCGCGCCTGCCGTTCATGACGCGCTACTTCCCGCATCCCCATGCCGGCTTCGCCCTGTTCAACTACTCCGGCTTCGTCATCTTCGTCGAACGCGGCTGGGCGGCCTTCGGCTGGTACGACGTCTTCTTCCCCCACCACCTCTACATCGTCATCTTCCTGATCATGATCGCGTTCGTGCCACTCGGCGTGTGGGCGGCACGGCGCGAGCGGGCGTGGCTGGCCCGTCACCGCCTCGAGGTGCTGGCGCTGATCGCGATGCCGCTCGCCGTCGTCGCCGGCTTCGAGGCCGCCTACTACACGCCAACCCCGCGGGCCGTGATCGCCGAGTTCGGCCGCTACGCGTTCCCCGCCATCGGCCCGCTGGCGATCCTCGTCGTCGGAGCGCTGCACGCCTTCGGGCGCCGGCGCATGCTGAGCGCCGGCGTCGCCCTGCTCGTCGCCATGATCGCCCTCAGCTACGCCTCCCAGCTGCTGACGCTGACATCGTTCTATGCCTGACGTGAGCGTCGCCATCCCGACGCGCGACGGCGGCGAGCTGTTCGCCGGCGTGCTCGCGGCGCTGGCCCGGCAGACGGTCGAGCACGAGCTGCTCGTGTGCGACTCGGGCTCGCGCGACGGCTCGGCGGAGCTCGCCCGCAGCCACGGGGCCCGGGTGCTCACCGTGGCGCCCGAGCAGTTCAGCCACGGCGGGGTCCGCAACCGGCTGATGGGCGCCGCGGGCGGCGCGCACGTAGCGCTGCTGACCCAGGACGCCGAGCCGGCCGACGAGCACTGGCTGGCGCGGATGCTGGAGGCCTTCTCGCTCGCCGAGGACGTCGGCATCGTCTATGGCCCGTACCGCCCCCGCCCGAACGCGACGATCGCGGTGCGTCTCGAGCTCGACGCCTGGTTCGCCTCGCTCGGCGCGGGTCAGCGGATCGAGCGCCTGTCCGAGCCCGAACGCGCGCTGCCCGCGCTCGAGCTCCTCGGCCGGCGGGGCTTCTTCACCGACGCCAACGCCTGCATCTCGCGCGCCGCGTGGCAGCGCGTTCCCTTCCGGGAGGTGCCCTACGCCGAGGATCGCGTGCTGGCCATGGACATGCTGCGTGCCGGCTACGCCAAGGCGTTCGTGCCCGACGCCGCGGTTGTCCACTCCCACGCCTACACGAGCGGCGAGCAGCTGCGCCGTTGCTTCGACGAGTGGCGCGGACTGCTCGAGGTCTATGGCTGGCGCGAGCCGCTCTCGCCGCGTCGCGTGCTCGGGCAGCTGCGCGGGGAGCTGGCGCGCGCACGGGGCGCCCTCGACGCCGAGGGCAGCCACGGTGCCCACCGGCGCGCGGTGCTCGCAGCGGTTGCCCGCCATCATCTGGTGTCCCGGGCCGGAGCGCTGCTCGGCTCCCGCGCCGATCGACTGCCGGCGCCGATGCGGAGCGGGCTCTCGCTCGAGCGCCGCCCGGGCTTCGCCCCACTGGAGGAGATCCCCATTCCCGAACCCGCCACCGACAGGGGAGCCGAGCGATGAGCGACAGCCCGACAGAGGGACGACCGCTGGGCGCGTTTGCGAACCTGCGTCGCCGTGCCGTGCTGACGTACCGCTACTTCGGCCTGCGCACGATCCTGTTCCGGCTCGTCACCTTTCCGCTCCGCTTCACTCCGCTGGCGCGCCGGCTGCGCCTGCGCACGCACGCGCGCGACCAGGAACTTCGCCGCGCCGTCGAGTGGTATCGCGAGCACGGCACGCCCGTCGACATCGTGATCCCGAGCTACCGCGACGCCGAGCACGTCCGCCAGCTCGTGCGCAGCCTCCGCAGGACGGTCCGCGCCGACATGGCCCGTGTGATCGTCGCCGACGACTGCAGCGGCGCCGAGCATGTCGCCGCGCTGCGGGCGATCGGTGGAATCGACCTCGTGGTCGAGGGCGAGGTCAACGCCGGCTTCGCCGCGAACGTCAACCGCGGGCTGCGCGCGAGCGACCCCTCACGCGACGTCGTCGTGCTCAACTCGGACACGGAGGCGCTCCCGAGCTGGCTGGAGTGCCTGCAGTATGCGGCCCAGCGCCACGCCGACATCGGCATCGTCGGCGGCCAGCTGCAGTACCCGGACGGCCGCATCCAGTTCGGCGGCACGGTCCGCAACGCCGGCGCGCCCGAGTGGTTCGACCACCGATATCGCTTCAAGCCCGCCGGTTGGGGGCCCGCCGAGCAGACGAGCCCGGCGCTCGCGGTGACAGGGGCGTGCATGTACGTCCGCCGTGAGCTGATCGAGCGGATCGGCCTGCTCGACGAGCGCTACGCGATGGCCTACGAGGACGTCGACTGGTGCCTGCGCGCCTGGCAGGGCGGCTATCGCGTGCTGTACTTCCCCGCCGCGCAGCTCGTGCACCACGAGTCCGTCACCCGCGGCACCGAGCTCGGCGAGCGCGAGCGCGAGTCACAGCGGTTGTTCTGGGAGCGCTGGTCGGACTTCTTCGACGCGCGCTCGGTCGTCGCCGCGTCCGGGGGCGATGGCGCGGCGGGCGCGGACGTGAGCCGGGACGCCCTGCGCATCGTCTACGTGACCGAGGACACGGGCGTCGGCGGTGGGCACCGCGACATCTTCGAGCACCTCAACCGCCTCGCCGCGCGCGGTCACGACGTGTCGCTGTACACGCTCGGCGACCCGCCGCAGTGGTTTCCGCTGAGCGTGCCGGTGCGCAGCTTCAACGACTACAACGAGCTCTCCCGCACGCTCTCAGAGCTCGACGCGATCAAGGTGGCGACGTGGTGGATGACCGCCGTGCCCGTCTGGCGGGCGAGCATCCCGCGCGGCATCCCCGTCTACTTCGTCCAGGACATCGAGACCTCCTACTACCCCGACCACGAGCGCGCCCGCCACGCCGTTCTCGACTCCTACCGGCCCGAGTTTCGCTACATGACGATCTCGGCCTGGAACCGCGAGCGGCTGCGCGAGCTCGGGCTCGACGCCGAGCTGATCCCGCCGGGCATCGACCTCGACACGTTCCGCCCGCGCCCCGACGTCGAGCGGCGCGAGGACCTCGTCCTCGCGCTCGGACGGACCAACCCCTTGAAGAACCTGCCGTTGACGCTGGCGGCCTGGCGCGCGCTGCCCGAGCCGCGGCCGGAGCTGTGCATGTTCGGCATCGAGCCCGAGCTGGCCGACAGCCCGGGCATGTCCTACGTCGAGTCGCCCGACGACGAGGCCGTCAACGAGCTGTTCTGTCGCGCGACCGTCTTCATCCAGACATCGACCCACGAGGGCTTCGCGCTGCCGCCACTGGAGGCGATGGCCACGGGCGGGGCCGTTGTCTGCACCGATGCCCACGGCAACCGCGACTTCTGTCTCGACGGCGTCAACTGCCTGATGCCCGACGCCGATCCCGCGTCCGTCACGGCCGCGATGCGGCGGCTGCTCGGCGACCCGGAGCTGCGAGCGAGCCTTGGCGCGGCGGGCATCCGCACCGCGCAGGACTACGCCTGGGAGCTGCGTATCGACGCGCTCGAGGCCTTCTACCGGCGCGTGGCCGGCGCGCGCAGCATGGCCCTCGCCGGCGAGATCGCCGGCGCCGAGTAGCGGGCCCCGGGCCGCAGGTCGGTCGTGGGGCCTACAGGTCCTCGGCGATGTGCGGGGCCTCGCGGTTGAAGACCCAGAAGCCGAGCACGAAGATGATCGCCGCGAGCGCCAGCGGCTCGATCAGCTCCAGCCAGCTGCCCATCGCCTGACCGGCGCTGAGGGTGCCGTGGAAGATCATCGCGTGGCGAAACTGCTGAAAGACCGCGACGAGCGGGTTGAGCGTGTAGAGGTGCATGAGGAACTGGTGGTGGAGGAGCTTTTCGCGAACCGTCTCGATCGAGATGATCACCGGCGAGGCATAGAAGAGGATCTGGGAGAAGACGTCCCAGATCGGCTGGATGTCGCGGAAGCGCACGAACAGCGCCGAGAGCAGCATCGCGACCCCCATCGAGAGAGCTCCGAGCATCAGGACGATGAGCGGGAGCTCGAGCCAACTGAGCATCGGGCGCACGCCCGACGCGAGCGCGAACACGAGCACGACGATCAGGTTGAGGCCGAGGTTGAAGAGCGCCAGCAGGACGACCGACACGGGGATGACCAGCCGCGGGAACTGGATCTTGCGGACGAGGTTCTCCCGCTCGACGACGCTGCGGACAGCCCCCTGGGTGGCCTCGGCGAAGAACGAGAACAGCACGACCGAGCCGAGGAGCTGGGCGCCGTAGTACTTGTCGCCCTTCTGCACCACGTTGGGGTTGGAGACCTTCGTGAAGAAGACGTAGAGGACGCCGAAGAGCAGCAGCGGGCGCATGACCTGCCAGACGTAGCCGAGCGCCGAGCCGAAGAACTTGAGCTTGAATTCGCTGCGGGCGATGTTGTAGGCCAGGTGCCAGAAGCGCTGCCAGTCGTCGTCGAGCGCGCGCGGTCCGCGGATCGGCTCGCCCATCGCGCTCGCGGGCGCGGCCGCCTCCAGCGCCGATGCGCTCATCGCGAGTCCCCCGCCGGCGCGGCCTCGCCGACGGGCACGCTGCCCCAGCGGGCGACTTCGGTCTCGACCGGGATCTCGACCATGCCGCCGCTGTTCGTCATGCCGGTCACGACGAAGGACAGGCCGCCAGCGAAGCGATCGATGACGTCGAGGCCCTCGCCCCGGTGGGTGACGGTCAGGACGGGGTGGTAGCGGCCCGGCGCGAGCATGTTGTGGAAGGAGAAGGCGAAGATGGCCTGCTCGCCGGCATGGAAGCCGCCGGTCTGCTCGTGGTCCTGGGTCGTCGTCGCCACGACGACGGGTTGGCGGTGCTCGTTGAGCAGCGTCAGGCTCACGGCCGGGTCCCTGACGTCGGCGTTGAACGTGATCAGCGTCTTGAGCGTCAGCGGCTCGGACTGGGGGGCGACGGCGCGGCGCTCGTCGCGGTCCTCGCCGAGCCAGACGTCGCTGACCCGCGCCATGCCGTCGCCCATCCTCGCGCTGCCGACGTTCGACTCCTCATAGCCGACGGCGCGTCCGAAGGCGATCTCCAGGTAACGGTCGGCGACGTCGCGCGGGTCGCCGATGCTCACCATCTCGCCCCGCTCGAGGAGCATCGCGCGGTGGCAGAAGCGCGTGACGGCGCCCATGTCGTGTGTGACGAAGATGATCGTCCGGCCTTCGTCGCGCATGCGATTGAAGACGTCGAAGCACTTCTGCTGGAAGGCGGCGTCGCCGACGGCGAGCACCTCGTCGATCAGCAGGACGTCGGCGTCGACCTGGATGGCGACCGAGAAGGCCAGGCGCACGTGCATGCCGGAGGAGTAGTTCTTCAACTTCAGGTCCTGGAACTCCTCGAGCTCGGCGAACTCGATCACTCGCTCGTAGCGCGCCCGCGCTTCGCGCGGTGAGAGGCCGAGCATGATGCCGTTGAGGGCCACGTTGTCGTAGGCGGCCAGGTCGGGGTTGAAGCCGACGCCGAGCTCGATGAACGTCGACATGCGCCCGTTGCACCAGATCTGCCCCTCGTCGGTGCGATAGATGCCAGCGAGGCACTTCAGCAGCGTGCTCTTGCCGCTGCCGTTGCGCCCGACGATGCCGAAGAACTCCCCCGGCTCGACCGCGAACGAGATGTCCTTGAGCGCGTGCAGGGCCTCGTGGCGCGAGCGCCGCAGGGGGTGAAGCGCCCGCTCCTTCAGGGTGTGGCTGCGCTCCTCGGGGATCTTGAACCGCTTGTGGACGCCCTGAGCGGCGAGCGCGGGGCGCCCTGGAACGGCTGTCGGCTCGTAGGGCACGGTCAGTGGAGGGTATAGCGGGGCACGGTCCCAGTCGGTGGCGCTGGGCTCACGCGCTTCCTCGGCGCCGGCCGCCCAGGGTGCGGGCGAGCGCGCGCGTCACAACGAAAACCCGCGCAAGGCCGCCGAGGAGCGGTCGCGCGAGCCGAGGATGCGCCGCGAGGCTCAGCAGCGCGCGCTGCAGCTCGTCGGGCAGCGCTCCGTTGGGGCCGATCAGGCTCAGCCCCGAGCCGACCTTGGCGTTGAGATCGTCGTACATGCGCTGGGCGTGGCGGCGCTCGCCGATGAGACGCTCGACGACCGTCTGGTGAGCGGCGGTCAGCCGCGCTTCACGGGCGACGGCGTCGCGGCCGAGCGTCGCCGCCTCGCGCACCGGAGCGGTCGCGGCCTGGCGATAGGTCTCGACCATCGCCGCGGCCGCGCGCTCCCACGTCCGCTCGCTCGCGGCTGCCGCGAGCGTCGCGACGTGCTCGGCCCGCGCGCGCTCGTCGCTCAGCAGTCGATATGCCGCGGCCGCGCTCTCGACGGCGTCCCACTGGAGGATCGTCGCGGTCCCGTCCGGTGCGGCGTCGGCGAGCGAGGACTGCGCCGCGAACAGGCATGGCACCCCCGCCAGGGCCGACTCGAACGGGACCATGCCGAAGCCCTCGTATGCCGAGGGATAGACGACGGCGCCGGCGTGGGCCAGGAGCCACGCCTTCTCGGACTCGTCGACCGATCCGAGCGTCACGACGGCCTCGCGGAGCTCGGGTCGGAGGGCGAGGAACTCGCGCTCGAGCTCGAGCGAGGACCCGTTCGGTATGTGGGTGCCGGCGAGGATCAGGCTTCCGCCCCAACCGTGCTCGTCGCGCAGCGCTGCCAGCAGGCGCAGTGCGAAGAGCCGGTTCTTGTGCCGGAAGTCGGTGCCGAGGCAGAGCAGGAAGCCCTCGGGGGGATCGTCGCGCAGGGCGGCCGGCACTTGCGCCTCGCGGGCCCGGCGATGATCGAGGCCGGGCTCGACGACGCGGACGCGTGCATCCTCGACGAGGCCGTCGCCGACGAGCTCGGCACGGGTGTGCTCGGAGAACACGACGACGCGCTCGGCCGCGGCCAGGCCGTGTCGGCTGGCGCGGCGGTAGTCCAGCCACGCCGCGGCGTCGGGGAAGTAGCCGGGGTTGCGGTAGGCGATCAGGTCGAGCTGGCTGAGGACGATCCGCTCGCCGAGCGTCGCCGCCAGCGCGACGTCCTCGGCGGCGAAGGCCTGCTGTGGGCGGTGGAACACGGTCGTCGACGGCGTCGTGGCGTCGAGGTCGCTCTCGGCGATCAGCTCGGTGCCCGGCAGCGCTCGCAGCAGCTCGAGAGCCTCCTCGTCGATCCGCTCGGGGCGCACGAGCAGCCGCAGCGCGAGCTCGCCGGTCCCGGCCAGGGCGCGGATCAGCTCGAGGATGTTGACCTGGGTGCCCGTCACGGCGCCGTCGAGCGCGCGCGCGTCGAGCGTCACCGACAGCGGGCTCGCGGGGGCTCGCACGGCGGCCAGCGCCTCGTTGAGGACGGCCGACTCGCCGAGCGGCGGGTCACCGGCGAGATACGGGTAGCGCTCCAGGAGGGCCGGCGAGTCGCCCGCCGCGAGCGGCTCCGAACGGTCTTCCAGCCGCGCCACGACGACGTCGTCGGCGAGGACGTGCGCCAGGCCCGAGAGCAGGCAGCGCTGGGCGAAGTCGATCTCGAGCGAGTCGGACAGGTCCAGGCCCTCGTCGAGCGGCCCCACGAGCTCCATGGCCTCGCGGCGCACATAGATGCAGGGCCCGACCGCCCGGCTGAGCCGCGGGTGCAGCGCGCGCGTGCTCCGAGCCAGGCCCGCCGAGACCCCCTCCAGCTCGCCGCTGGGGGGGCCGAGCGCGAGCGGGCCGCCGGAGTCGCTGAGGGAGCTCGCCGTCGCGGTGTTGGTGTCGGCGCGCGCGGCCCGGCCGAGGCTCTCCAGCCAGCCGTCGCTGACGCCGGCGCAGCCGTCGAGGACAACCACGTCAGCCGGCGCCAGCCGGGCCAGGGCGAGGTTGACCGCGGCAGCGGTGGCGGGCACGCGAACGGTCTCCGCGGCGGTCGGGCTGCGCCGGCGGACGGACTCCAGGCAGCGACCCACGCGGTCGTCGTCCTCGTCACCGGCCACGACGACGCACACGCCGCCCCGCGTCTGGGTTTGGCTCCTCTGGGGCAACTCGTTCACGCGCATCAGGTCCCGGCCGGTGGGGGAGCCAGACTAGAGCAGTCGTGCGGCGAGCCGCAACATTGGGCGATAATCCCCGCCATCGCGCCGACGACCGCCGACGATCAGACCAGACAGACAGCCAGCGGCCCCGCGGCGCCCGCCCGGCGCCCGGGCGGGAGGCTCCGCGCGCTCCCGCGCCGCGTGCTGCGCCGAGCAGCGCGGCCGTGGCTGGCTCGGCGCTCGCGCGAAGCCGCCACGGCGGCGACGCTCGCCCACCTGCAGGCCGACTTCGACCACACGCGTGAGCGTCACGGCGAGCAGATCGAGCGCCTCGAGGATCTCGCCCGCGAGCTCGTGCTGACGGCCGAGACCCTGCGGCGCCGCGTCGCGGCCGCCGAGGAGACGGCCGGCTGGGCACGGCAGAGGGTCGAGCCGATCGCGGCGGAGCTCTACGCCCTTCCCTATATGGCCGACGGCCCGTTCACGACGATGTCGACGCCCGTCGGCGAGGCCCTCGGCTTCCGGTCCTCGCTCGCCCGCCAGGCCGCCGACACGGACTACGTCGCCTTCGAGGATGTCTTCCGCGGCCCCAGCGCGCGCGTGGCCGACTCCCAGCTGCCATACGTCGAGCTCGTCCGCGGGCATCCGCCGGTGCTCGACATCGGCTGCGGGCGGGGGGAGTTCCTCGGGCTGCTCGCGGCCCAGGGCATCGCGGCCGAGGGCGTTGACAGCGACCCCGGCATGGTCGCGCGCTGCCGCGCCCTGGGGCTCCAGGCGACTCTGGGCGAGGCCAACGCCCACCTGGAGGGACTCGCGGACGGGACCGTCGGGACGATCTTCTCGGCCCAGCTGATCGAGCACCTGCCGCACCGGGAGCTGCGCCGGCTGCTCGAGCTCGCGCGGCGCAAGCTCGCACCCGGGGGCCTGTTCATCGCCGAGACCGTCAACCCGCACAGGATCTCGTCGCTGAAGACGTTCTGGGTCGATCTGACCCATCAGCACCCGATCTTCCCCGAGGTCGCCCTCGCCTCGTGCGCGATCGCGGGGTTCGAGTCGGCCTACGTCTTCGCGCCGGGCTGGCAGTCCTTCGAGGACGCGCGCTTCGAGTCCCCCGCCTACGCAGTCGTCGCGACCTCGCCGGGCGTGGCCACCGCGGAGGCGGCCGAGGGGAGCTGATGCAGGTCCTGACGATCGCGACCGCCTCGACGCTCGCGCAGGCGCGCGCGCTCGCCCGCTCGCTCCAGCGCCATGAGCCGAGCTGGCTCCTCGACGTCGTCCTCGTCGGCGCCGCTGACGTGCCGGCGGCCGAGCTCGAGGCCGACGGCTCGCTGCGCGTCCGCTCGGCGGCGGACATCCTCGACACTGATCTCGAGCGTCTGATCGCCCGCCACGACGAGGAGGATCTGCGGGTGCTGCTCGTGCCGCGGCTGCTTGCGGCCTACTCCCGCGAGGATGCCCGACCTCTGCTGCACCTGCCGCCGAGCGCCTGGGTCATCGGCGGGCTCACGCCGATCGAGGCGGCGCTGTCCTCGCGAAGCGTCGTGTTGGCGCCGCGGATGACCGCCGACGTCCCCGACGACGGGCTCGAGCCGGCGCCGCTGCGGATGGAGTGGGTGGGCCGCATGGACGAGACGATCATGGCCGTCGACGGCACGGCCGCCGCCGAGGGCTTCCTCGTCTGGTGGGCCGCGCACACCGAGGCGAGCATCGGCTCGCCGGCCGGGGGCCACGGAGGCGAGCGGCCAGAGGACCGCCCGTGGCTGGCCCGCTACCTGGAGCTCGCTCCGGCCCGGTTCTCGACGGCCGTCCTCGATGACCCGGGCTTCAACCTCAGCCAGTGGAACCTGCACGAGCGCGAGCTCACTGAGCGCGACGGCGAGGTGCTCGTCGACGGTCGCTCGCCCGCCCGCCTGCTGAACCTGCCCGGCTATGAGCCCGATCGCCCGCACCGGCTCAGCCCGTTCGCGACCCGCGTGAGGATGAGCCGCTCGCCCGCCCTGCGCGAGCTGTCGCTGCGCTACGCCGAGGAGCTGCGCCGTGCCGGCTGGCGCGACGCCGACCACCGACGCGACGTCGGACGGCCGCTCGCCGACGGCACCGTCTACGACGACTCCCTGCGCGCGCTCCACGCCCGCGCTCGCGCGCTCGGCGAGCGCTTCGGCGACCTCTTCTCGGCCGAGGGCACGGCGGCGTTCTCCCGGTGGCTGCTCGGACCCGCGCCCGAAGGCGGCGCTTTCGGGATCAACCGCTACCTCTTCTACCGCATCGCCCGCGAGCGCCCCGACGTCCTGCGTGCCTACCCGCAGATCGACGGCGCCGACGGCGATGGCTACGTCGCGTGGTGCTGGTCGTTCGGAAGGCACGAGCTCGAGATCCCCGACCGCTTCATGCCGCCCCGCCCGGGGCACGTCACGGCGTTGCCCGCGGATGCCGCGGAGGGGAGGTCGCCAGACTCGACACACGCAACGCCAGACGCCGCGGAGGCGGCGCCCCCGCTCGGTCGCGACTCCACTGCCGCCGCGGGCGACGGCGCTCTGGCCGTGCGGGTGACCGGCTACCTCGGTCACACGCTCGGCCTCGGCTCGGCGGCGCGCGGCTACGTCGAGGCCCTCGGTGCCGCCGGGGTCCCCGTCAGCACCGTCAGCGTGCCGCTTCACCACCTCGCGCTGCCGGACACGATCGCTGTCGGCTACGGGCGCCAGGGCTTCGCGGACCTCGTCCACGACGGCCGCCACGGCTTCGACATCGTGGCGGTCAACGCCGACGAGCTGCCCGACTTCGTCGGGCGCCTCGGCGCGGACTACTTCCAGGGCCGGCGCATCGGCATCTGGGGTTGGGAGACGAACAGCATCCCGACGCGCTGGCAGCGGGCCTTCTCGCTGCTCGACGAGATCTGGGTCTATTCGCGCTTCATGGCCGAGAACATCGGCGCCGTCGCGCCGGTGCCGGTCGTGGCGCTCGCGCCGCCCGTCCAGGCGCCTGCGGCCCCCGCACAGGCCCTTCGGCTCGGCGTGCCCGACGGTTTTCTGTTCCTGTTCGTCTTCGACTACCTGAGCACCGTCCAGCGCAAGAACCCCGTCGGGCTGATCGAGGCCTTCAGGCGCGCATTCGAGCCCGGCGAGGGCCCGCAGCTGCTGCTGAAGACGATCAACGCGCCGCTGCGCCCACTGGCCGACGAGGAGGTGCTATGGGCCGCCCACGGGCGCCCGGACATCCACGTCGTCGACCGCTCGCTCACGCGCGAGGAGCTGGGAGGCGTGATGGCCGCGTGCGACTGCTACGTCTCGCTGCACCGGTCCGAGGGCTTCGGGCTGACGATGGCCGAGGCGATGGCGATCGGCAAGCCGGTCATCGCGACCGGCTACTCGGGCAACGTCGACTTCATGGACGCCGAGAACAGCTATCTCGTCGACTACGAGGTCGGCCGGGTCGGGCCGGACAACGAGATCTACCCGCCCGACGGCGAGTGGGCCGAGCCGTCGGTCGAGCACGCCGCTGAGCTGATGCGCCGCGTCTACGAGGACGGCGCGGACGCGGCCAGGGTGGGCGCTCGAGCGTCAGATGACATCGCGCGAGCGCTCTCGCCGGAAGCGACCGGCGCGGCGATGCGGCGGCGGCTGGAGGAGCTGTCGAGGTGACTCAGCGCGGCGCCGGCAGCGCGTCGGGCGGGGCGCCCCCGGCCCGCAGGACCTCCATCCACTCGTAGCCGACGGGAGCCGAGCACACCTGCGCGGCCCGGCTGGCGGGCGCCACGAACACCTTGTTGCTGCTCGAGTCCTCGACGTTGAACACGATCGCTCCGATCGTCCGGCCGATGGTCTCGATCGACGGGTCGCCGCTGCCGGGGTGCAGGCTGCCGTTGCCACGCACGACGCGCAGCGTGTGCACACCGGCGCGCAACTCGGCGTCGCCGAGCAGCAGGAACTGGTTTGGATAGCGCTCTTCATAGCCGAGCGTCGTCAGGCGACGGCCGTCGAGATAGAAGACGAGCGGCCGACCGACCGAGCCCGCGAGCGAGATCGCGTAGCGAGCGGTGCGCGGAAGCGTGACCTTCATCTCGTCGGTCCCGGCGCCGGTGGCGAGCAGCGTGCTCGGTCCGGCGGTGCGCCAGTAGTCAGGGTGGATGCCCGTCACGGGGTTGGCGACGCCGGTCAGCGACGTCATGGCGTAGGCGACCTGGGCTCCCGGGCCCGCCGCGCGCGCGTGGGCGACGATGTCGCGGCAGTAGATGGCCGAGCGCTCGTGCGGCAGGTTTGACAGCGGCAGATGCTCGACGACGGTCGCCGAGGGGCGGTCGCGGCGCCAGACCTCGAAGTAGCGCGTCTCTTCGATCAGGTCGTAGTTGCTGGGCGCGCGACTGCCCGCCGGGTTGCGGGGCTGGATGATCAGCGGGAAGCTCTGCAGGAAGGACGGCACGAGCTGGTTAAGATCCCACACAAAGCTCTGGCCTCCGGGCGGCGCCGGCACGCCTGCCCTGACCTGGAAGGTGAAGTTCGCGGGGTTGACCAGCGACGTCGCTTTCTCGCCCCGCAGGAGGAACTCCGCGCTCTCGTCGAAGGTCGGATCGAGAGCCGGGCCATGACCGGCGTAGCGGCTGCCGATAGCAGCGAGATCGTGGTACCGCGCGCCAGGGGCGAGCGTCGTGTCGTGGTAGATGAGCGCGTTGCCGTAGAGCACGCCGGCGGCGACGGCCGCGCCGGCCAGCCATCCCAGGGCGCGCATCCACCGGGGTTTGCTCGCCTGCAAGGCGGCCGCTCCGCAGAACGCGAGTGTCACCGCGAACGCTGCGGTGATCGTGAAGGACTTGAGCTGGATCCAGGCAGTGCTGTGTTCGATGAAGTAGAAAAGCGCGAGCGGCGCGACCGCTCCGAGCGCGACGATGACCCAGCGTCGGCGGAGTGCGGCCAGCAGGACGCCGACCGCCGCGACGGCAATGACGATCAGGTCGAAGACGTGGCTCGCGGTGACGTGAGCGAGCGGATAGCGGTAGTCGCCCGTCAGATAGACGCCGGCGCTCGCCCAGCGGGACACGGGCGCGGCAAGGTTGCCGAGTCCCAGGTCGACGACGCCGCCGACCGCGCTGCCCGCGATGTTCGCCAGTTTGAGAGCCGTGATCAGCCCCGGGAGCGATATGACGATGGCGATGGCAGCGAACACAGCCCAGCACGTAATCGTGTAGCCACGCCGGCCCCGCGCTCGTAGAGAAATCGCAAAAAGCGAGACTAGGAGCAGTCCCAGCCAGGGCGCGACGCCGAGACTGAAAGCCCCAAATGCCGCCGATACCGCGACCGCACTCGGCAAGACCGCGCGCCGCGTCCCCTCACCCGGCAGCCGCTCGGCGAAGCAGGCGATGACCAGGAGGAGCATCGTGGCAGTCGTGAGCTCCTTGATGCCGGCCTCGAGCGCGTAGCCGTAGAGGATGTTCGGCTGGATCGCGACAGCCGCTCCGACGCAGCGCATGAGCGGATTGCGCGTAACGCGCCCGAGGATCGAGAAGATCGCAACGGCGCCCATGGCGGCCGTGAACGCGAGAAATGACTGATAGCACCAGGCGACATTGGCGCCGATCAGCTTCGCCATCGCTCCTAGCGTCGCCTGCGATCCACCCGGATAGCCGATGCCGATGAGCTTGGCGACGACGATGTTGTACGAGGAGTCACCGTGCGCTGGAGCCACCCGGCCCGCGTCTGCCAGGTGCTGGGCGAAGTCGAACTGGAAGGCGATGTCGACGATGCGCGTGTAGCCGCTCCAGCCAACGCTGCCCGTCAGGAATACGGGTCCGCCGATGGCAGCAAAGGCCGCCAGTGCCGCCAGCAGGGGCCACAGCCACGGTCGCCATGCGATCGGGCGTGCCCCCGACGGTGCGATCAGCTCGAGCGCTATGCCTAGGAGCGCAAGCGCCGCCACGAGTGGCCCCGCGGCTGTTGCGAGCCACCCATAGGACGTCGTGAAGGCACATACGACGACCACGAGAGCGAAGCCGACCGGCGCCAGCAGCGGCATGGCGAGAGCGCCGCCCGCGACCCTGCGGACGAGGAGGCCGCTACCGATGCTGGCTGCCGAAAGGACGAGCGGGAACAGGACCCACGCGCTTAGGAAAGATCCAGTCAAGCGAGCATCTATACCGGCTGTGGCGGCTGGGATGCAGAGACGTGGGCTCGCCGACCGCGAGCTTTGGTGGCGATACTGTCGCCGCATGTCCAGCCGCGCAGACGCTTCCCCGCCTTCGATGGAGAACTCCTGGTACGCGGTCGTCCTCAACTGGAACGGCCGCGAGGACACGTTGGAGTGTTTGGAGTCGCTGACCCGCGTCGATTGCCCGGATATGTCGATCGTGTGCGTCGACAACGGCTCCCACGACGGATCCCCGGCGGCGATCCGCGAACGCTTTCCTGGCGTCGTGCTGATCGAGTCGGGCGCGAATCTGGGTTACGCCGGTGGCAACAATCTCGGACTGCGCTACGCGCTCGATCACGGCGCGACGTGGATCGCGCTCGTCAACAACGACGCGACGGTCGCCGAGGACGTGATCTCCGGCTTCGAGCAAACCGCGCGCGCCCACCCCGGCGCGGGGATCTTGGCCGGCAAGGTGTACTTCGCCGATCGTCCGACGACGATCTGGTTCGCCGGCCAGCGAGTTAGCGAGCTGGTTGGCTACTCGGGCCGGCCGCGTGGCTACGGTCGCCCCGACGGCCCTCGCTACGAGGTCGCGCGTCCGACTGATCGAGCGGTGGGAGCGCTGATGGCCGTCTCGCGCGAGCTCGCCGAGTCCGTGGGACTGCTCGACGAGGACCTGTTCGCCTACGTCGAGGACGTCGACTGGGCGCTTCGCGCCCGTTCCGGCGGCTTCGAGATCATCTTTGCGCCAGGCGCGCGCGCCTGGCATCACGTTTCGGCGTCGACCGGCGGTGAGGCGGCTTCGACGCATACCCTCTACTACGGTGTGCGCAACACGGTCACGGTGCTCGAGCGCCGGCGACCTCTTGGGGCGATTGCGACCGCGCTGCGGCGCGCGAGCATCCTTGCGACCTTCTCGCTCCACGCGCTCACCCGCGCCGACCGCGGCGCCGCAATCGCGGCCGTCCGGTCGGGCTTCGATGACGCCAGCCGGGGCCGCTTGGGCTCGCGTGAGGCCGCGTCCTCCTCAGGCTGAGGAGAGCAGGCTCCGGTAAGCGGAATCGATGCGGTCGGCGGCCGCCTGTGTCGAATAGCGTCGAATTCGATCGGCGGAATGTTTCACGCGCTCACCCGGCGCACGTGCCAGCGGCCCTGCCAGAAGGGCCTCCGCGAGCCCGTACCAGTCGCCGGTCTCGAACAGCGAGGCGTCCTCTCCAACCACCTCTGCGATCGCGCCGCTGCGAGCTGCGCAGATCGGCGTGCCGGAGCTGAGCGCCTCCGCGAGGACCATGCCGAATTGCTCCTCCCAACCGCGCCTGGGGAGGCTGGCGAGCACCATTGCCGAGGATCGCAGGTAGTGCGCCGGCATCTCCTCGTAGGGAATATGGCTCTTGAAGTCGACCGCACCGCTGATCCCGAGCTCGCCCGCGTGCTTGCGCAGACGGCTCTCCTCGGGACCGGCACCCGCGATCAGCAATCGCACCGGCACGGCCCTACCAAGCAGGCCCCGACGCAGCGCGGCCACGGCCCTGAGGACGTCCTGGTGGCCCTTCTCCCACACCAGTCGCCCGGGCGAGAAGACCAAGTGCTCCTGCTCCGCCGGTGCATCCCCGAGGTCCGCGAACCGTTGGACGTCGATGCCTGGCGGACACACGGCGATTCGCTCCTCCTCGACGCCCTCGAGCAGGAGCGCGTGGCGCGCGCGCTCGGTCGCCGCCAAGAGGAGGTCGGCCGCGTCGATCACGGCATGCCGATAGGTCCGTTCTCGTGGCAGGCGGTAGGCGTCGAGGGAGGGGAAGGTCTCCCATACCGTCAAAGCGAGCTTGAAGCCCAGATCGCCGCGCAGAAGCGCCGCCTGGGCGCTGAACCACGTATGAAGCTCGGCAGCGTGGACGATCGCGGCGCCCTCGAGATGGCGCCGGAGGTGGATGTAACGATCGCCGGCAGCGTAGGCGAGGACGTTGCCGGGACGGCCCTTGGGCAGGAGGTCCCTGACCGCCCTCACTCTCCGCTGCTCGACCTTCAGCGATCGTGTGTCGTGCTCGTTGCTCGAGGTCACGAGCACGGTCACGTCGTAGCGATCTCTCAGCCGCTCCCATGGGCGCAGGTCCCAGACATTGACGTTGTGCCCCCTGAGTAGCACTACGCGAGGCCGCGACGGCGCTCCGCTGCCGCTCGAGTGCTCGCTCACGCGCCGCAAGTTATCGGAAGCGGCACGCCATACTGTGGATCGCGTGTCCGTCGCCGACGATGTCCTCACCTCGCCCGAGGCGGGCGCCAAGGTCATTCGAGGGAGTGCCGTGCGGGTGGCGGCCAACGCTAGCGGGATCCTCCTGGGTCTCGCCACCGCGACGCTGCTGCTCCACGCGCTCGGCGTGGCGGACGCGGGACGCTATGTGACAGTGATGTCGCTCGTGTCGATTGCCAGCAGCCTCGCCGACGCGGGGCTGAACGCGACTGGGAGCAGAGATCTGGCGCTCTGTCGGCCGGAGGACCGCGGCGCGCTTGTGGCCAACTTCCTCGGACTGCGGCTGCTGATCACGCCGTTCGCGCTGGCGTTGATCGTCCTGTTCGCGCTCCTCGCCGGCTACCAGTCGAACATGGTCGTCGGGACCATGCTCGCCGGGGCGGGCCTGTTCCTCGTGGCGATCAGCGACGCCGCTTTGCTGCGTCTTACCGTCGAACTGCGCAACGGCAGTCTCGCGGTGGTCGATCTCCTCAAGCAGATCGTCCAGCTGGCGGGCGTCGCGTTGCTGGTGGCCCTCGGCGCGCACCTGACCGCCTTCTTCTCGATCCAGATCGCGGTCGGCATCGCGGTCTTCGTCGTCGCCTCGATTCTTACGAGGGCGCTGCCGGTGCCGCGCTTCGACCGGGCCCGGCAGCGCGCGCTACTGAGTAAGAGCCTGCCGATCGCCGTGGCGCTGGTGTTGGGCCAGGTCTACTTCCGACTCGTGATCGTGCTGATGTCGCTGATCGCCAGCTCCAAGCAGACGGGCTACTTCGGTGGATCGCTCCGCGCGATGGAGACGCTTATCAACATTCCGCTGTTGGTCGCGACGGTCGCTCTGCCGATGCTCGCCGCCGCAGCGCGCGACGACCGTGCGCGTTTGCGTTATGCGATCGAAGGGTTGAGCGAGGGGGCGGTGATCGCGGGCGTTCTGGTGATCATCGTCACGATCCGCGCGGCGGAGCCGGTCATGTCGCTGCTGGGTGGCAGCAGCTTCCGCCCCTCCGGCGCCGTTCTGCGCATCCAAGTCGGGGCGCTCCTCTTCATCAGCCTGTACCAGATCTGGACGGCGTCGTTGATCGCTCTCGAACGCCAGCGCGACCTCGTGCTCGTAAACGTCGCTGCCCTGGTGGGCGTTGGGGTGTTCGCTGCGGCGCTCGTACCCCAGTTCGGTGCCCAGGGCGGAGCCGTGGCGAGCGTGATGGGCGACGCGCTTCTCGCCGGACTCATCTTCTGGAGGCTCCGGCGGTTCGCTGGAAAGATCGTCCTACGCCTCGGCTTCCTCGCCCGCGTCGCGATCGCCGCGGCGCTTGCCAGTGGCGTCCTATTCGTGTCGGGCCTCCCCGACCTCGTGGCTGCGGCGCTCGCGGGCCTCGTCTTTATCGCTGTCGGGCAGCTCATCGGCATGGTCCCCAGCGAGGTGAGAGACGCGCTTGGCCCGCGCGGTTGGCTGGCGCGCCGCAACGCCACCTGAGCGCCGTCAGTAACCCGTCGCGCGTCTGACCGTCGCCTCGGCGTCGGCGGCCAGCATCAGGCCCAGCCGGGCTCGGTTGGGCCAGCCCGCGAAATGGCGGATACGGGGACGTCGTGCTGGCGCGAACAGGGTCGAGTTCCAGCGTGGCGAGATGAGCTTCGTCTGCTTTCGATAGGCGGTCAGGGTCGAGGGCACCTTGCGCACAACGTCATAGCCGAGCACATCCATGATCGCCGCCTGCTCCCACCATTCGTGGTGCATGTAGTGCTCGAGCGCCCAGATCTCGTCGAGGAAGCGGGCGGCGGTCTCGCCCGAGCGGAGCATCATCACGCCCGCGTTCGGGATGCGCTCGTCGTTGTAGGCATGCTCGACCAGATACAGGAACTTGTCGGGCTCCAGCTCGCGTGCCAGATCCTTGCGGCCGTCGACGATGACGAGGTCGGCGTCAAGCCAGACGACGAGCTCGTAGCGTTTGAGAAGATCCCGGAGCAGGAGGATCTTCGACCAGGCGGGGGGGCGGGACGCGTCCACGGATTGGGTGTGCGTGTGCAGGTCATAGCCATGGCGCTCGGCATATGCACCGACGCTGTGTCGAGCGATGCGCAGAAACCGCTCGTGCGACCCGGCGCCCAGCGAGGCGATTGCGCGGGTGTTCTCCTTGTTCACGGGGTTCGCCACTCTCGTCGCGCGACCCTCCCGATGAACGACACCACGGTGACGAACGCTCGGTACGCGCGCGCTGCACCCTCGCCGCGCCAAGTCCGGTAGTAGCCCTCGCGTGCGGTGCGCATGAGCTCGCCTCTAACCGCTGCGTTGGCGGTGCCTCCGCCGATGTGGATGATCTCGGCTCTCGGCTGGTAGACGAGCGTGCGGCCCGTCGCTCTCATGCGCGCACAGAAGTCGGTGTCCTCGTCGTACATCGGGAAGGCCTCGTTGAACGGGCCGCTCTCCTGAGCGTCGGCGCGCCGCATCAGCCAGCACGTAGCCCACAGGAACTCGACCTCCTCGGGCTCCCGGGCATCGAGGCTGCGGGCGAGATGGCGGTCGCTCCACGGGGCGCCGCCCCGCAGGACGCTCTCGCCCAGACTGACGACCTCCTCTCGCAGGGTGGGGAGCCGGCGGTTGGATGCCTGGCGGCGGCCGTCAGGGAAGATCAGCCGCGGACCGACAGCGATCACGCGGGGATCATCGCGTATGCAATCGAGCATCGGGGTGACGGCATCGGCGCGCAGAACGGTGTCGGGGTTGAGCAGCATCACGTAGTCGGCCGAGCTGCTGCGAACGAGCTCGTTGTTGGCGCGTCCGAAGCCGAGGTTCACGTCCGACTCGGTCAGCCTGACATGTGGGAAGCGCGTCCTCACCATCTTGATCGTCCCGTCGCTGGAGCTGTTGTCGAGTACGGCAACTCCCAGATCGCCCGAGGGCGGGGTGTGGATGACGAGCGACCCCAGGCAGTCCTCGAGCAGCGCTCGGCAGTTGTAGGCGACGATCAGGACCTCGACAGACTCGCGGTCACCCATTCGCCGGAGAGTCCAGTCCCGCGGATGAAGCGTGGTCGCCTTGAGGGATCGGGGCCGCCATTGGCATCCAACATATCCGGCGCCCAGCGAGGTGGCGTCCGGAAAGCGCAAGCGTCTGGCGTCGGAGGGGCTATGTAGGATCGCCGCGGTGTCCCTCGTCGTTCAAATGGCCGGGATCGGGCTGCTCGGCGCGTTTGTCGGGTCGCTGATGCTCAGCGGATCATCGCGACCTGCGACCGCAGGTGGCGTGGTGCTCTTGGCTGTGGCCGTTGCCGGGCTCGCGTTCTGGGGCGCGGTCTGGGGCACCGGCAGGACTTTCGTCGAACAGTCGGAGCACTATCCCTCGATTCACGACGCGAACGTCGCCCCAGGCTCACTCTTTCCCGCTGACGAGACTCTGCTGACGTCAGCTGAAGCACTGATTCCCCGGCAAGCGTCGGTTTATCTCATCTGCCAGCCGAATGCCGTCGGATGCTCGGGCGAATGGGTCACGTATCAGCTCTCACCGCGACTATTCGTAGACAACATCAGTGAAGCTCAATACGTTCTTGTGTATGGCGCCTCGCCTCGAGCCGTGACGAGGACGATGCACCTGGCCGTCATGCTCGATCGACCAGACGGCGGCGTGGTTCGTACCGGCGGCTCGCTATGAGAGGCGCGCTTGCACCGGTCGCGTTGCACCTGCTGATCCTGCTGGGAGGCCTGGGTCTGCTGCGCGCGGGGAGGGTGGTGCCGAGCCTGTGGTCGGTTCGAGCACTGGCCGCGGGCGGCCTGGCATATCTCTGCGGCCTGGCGGTAACGCTGACGCTGTCGATTCTGCTCCTCGTGGCCGGTGGCCCTTTCAACATCGCCACGTTTGCAGGGATCTGCGTGCTTCTCGCGTCGCCGCTGATCCTCGATCTGCGCGAGCTCGCGAGCCGCACGATCAAGCTTCCGGAATGGCGGGCGAGTCCCCGTGCCTGGTGGGAGCAGGCGCCGCTCGAGCGTCGTCTGGCGGTACTGACCGTCGTGGCGTTTGCATTGATCGGCGTGGTCGGGCTGCTCACGTTGAGCGGCCAGCCGATCGACCGTGAGGCCGGGTTCGACACCTGGAACCTGTGGGTACGGAAGGCGAACCTCATGTTCTTCGGTTCGCATCTCCCGACGGCGATCTTCCGGAGTCACGCCGAGGGGTACATACAGGCCTACTACCCGATCGGCTACCCGTTGCTGCTGGCCGCGCACATGCGCGCGATCGGCCTGTATGAGACCTCGACGGTGCATGTCGTCGTCTGGGTGCTGCTGCTCGCGTTCGTGTGGGGAGGCGCGTTCCTGGCGTCGCAGGTCACCCGACCGCTCGTCTGGTCGTCGCTGCTCCCCGGCGCCGTTTTCCTCGTATACGGTCAGGCGAGCAGTGGATACGCGGACATCCCGGTTGCCATCTTCCTCGGCCTGGGCGTGCTTGCGACCGGGATCTGGCTTCAGCGGCAGCGGCGCACCGATCTGTGGGTTGCCTGTCTGCTGCTCGCGGGCGCAGTTCAGTTCAAGAACGAGGGCTTCGTCGGGGCGATGATCATCATGCTGGTCGCGGGGATATGTCTGCTCGTCTGGCGGCGACTCTCGGCCATCCGCGAACTGGCGATCGGGGGTGGAACGGTTGTGGTGCTCGCGATCCTCCCATGGCGCCTCTGGCTCATGGCCAACCACATCCACGGCGATCATTCGTTGGGCGAGACACTCAATCCGGGCTACCTGAGCGATCACTTCAATCGCGTGTGGCCGTCGCTGAGGGCGCTCGAAGCGCAAATCACGAACCAGAGCAGCACGTCGGGGTTGATAGTGATCGCGCTCGTGCTCGCGCTGCTCCGGATACGTGGGCGTGTTCGCAGCCCGTTGGCGGGCTTCTATCTAGGTGTCGGCCTGCTCTACTTCCTCACCCTGCTGGCGGCCTACTGGACGACGCCATTCGGTGACAGCGGACTGTCGTTCTATATTCAGACGACCGTCTTTCGGGTCGTCTCGGGCGGGCTCGGGTTCATTTGCGTTGCGGCGATCCTGCAACTGTCGGCTGTCGAGGGCGTCGTGCCTACCCCAGAGCTGGAAGAGCTCGTCGATAGCTCGCGAGCGTCTCCTTCGCCGATTTCGCCCAGCTGAACGCCGTCGCGCGGGCGCGCCCGGCGTTACGCAGCCGCGCGGTCAGCTCGTCGTCGGTGAGCAGCTCACCGATCCGCGCGGCGATCTGAGTCGGGTCGCGCGGGTCGAAGTAGAGCGCTGCGTCGCCGGCCACCTCGCGCAGAGCGGGGATGCCCGAGCAGGCGACAGGGAGCGACCGCGCCATGGCCTCGAGTACCGGGAGGCCGAACCCCTCGTGCAGGGTCGGCAGAACGAGACAGTCGGCGAGCGCGTACAACGCGTCGAGCTCCTCGCCCGCGCAGCTACCGAGGAGGCGAACGTCGTCGCCGACGCCTGCGCTCACTGCCTGCGCCCGCAGAGCGCCGTCGTCGGTGCCCTGCCCGGCGATCACCAGCGCTGGGCGCTCCGCCGGGCCGATCGAGGCGAGCGCCCCGATCAGCACGGGCAGGTTCTTGTGGGGGAGATTGGTCGCGACGGCGAGCACGAAACGCCGTTGTCCGAGCCCGTGGCGCTCGCGCACTCCGGCCGTCGAGGCGCTCGCCGGCGGCCGGCGCACGCCGTTGTGGATCACGTCGATTCGCTCGCGCTCCACGCCGAGACCAGCGACGATCTCCTCGCGGCCTGCCACCGAGACCGCGATGATGCGATCCGCCCTGCGGGCGGCGAGCGAGACCATCGCGGCGGTTCCCGTACGCATCGGCCAGGACAGCAGCTCGGGGACGGCCAGGTACTGCAGGTCGTGAATCGTCACGACGCTGCGGAAGGGCCCCCACGGGGGCGCGAAGTTCGCCATCGAGTGCAGCACGTCCACCTTTGCCCGACGCGCCGCGGCGGCGACGAGGACGAGCTCGCCCAGAGCCCAGCGACCGCGGGCGTGAGGCGAGACGGGCAGCTCGACGGCACGGATACGGGGGCCGAGCTCGCGGACGAGCGACGGCCCGGCATCGCGGTTGACAAACGCGACGAGCTCGAGCTCTGGCGCCTGCTCGATCATTGCGGGCACGAGTTCGCGGGCATAGCTCTCGCGCCCCCCCGTCTCGCCTGGCACGAGGTAGAGCAGGTTCAGCCCGACGCGCATCATCGCCCCACGCGCGCGATGACACTGAGGACCGCTCGCCAGTAGAGCGACTGAGGAACGGCGAGCAGTGGGGTCCCGGCGGCCGACAGGTAGGGGCTGTCCAGGGACGAGGTCAGATGGGCGGCGAACTCGCGGGTGCCGCTGCGGCGCGTCGCCTGGACGGCTTTCCGGCGGCCGAGCGTCCGTGGCAAGCCGCGAAGCGTGGCCGCCTGCGCCCGCAGCTTCGCCCCGAGCCAGCCCTGGCGCGAGGCGATCGCGAGCAGGCCCAGCTCCGAGGCCATCAACGCCGGCGCGAGCAGGACGAGCAGGGCGCCGGGATAGACTGACAGCACGGTGCACCAGCGGTTGCGCTCGAGCCAGAACCACTTGTAGGAGCCCTTGTCGAACTCGTAGCCGTGGGTGACCCGCGCCGCTGGCACGAGTCCGACGCCGTGCCCGGCAAGCCACAGGCGCAGCCCGAGGTCGAGGTCCTCGCCGTACATGAAGTAGTCGCGATCGAGGCCGCCGGTCTCTTCCCAGATCGCCCGTCGTATCACCATCGCTGCGCCTGAAGGGAAGGCGATCGGCTCATCGTCGGGTGAGAGCGCTGACGCGGCGCGCTCGCAGCCGCCCGCCCAGCCGATGCCGAGGTAGTGAACGACCCCGCCGGCGGAGTTGATGCGCCCGTCCTCGAGCATCACCGCCGCCTGCCAGGCAGCCCAGTCTGGATGGGCAGTGCCGGCGCGGCGCAGAAGCTCCAGGCAACCCGGCTCCGCTCTGCAGTCCGGGTTCAGGAACAGCAGCAATGGCGCGGCGGTGGCATCGGCGCCGATGTGGCACCCGGCGGCGAACCCGAGGTTGGCGCCGGTCTCGATGACCCGCGCCCGGCCATCGAGCGAGATCGCGCGCTCGGCCGTCCCGTCGGTGGACGCGTTGTCGACGATGACCAGCTCGTCGCCGTCCTCGAGCTGCGGGGCGAGCGAGGCGAACAGTCCCTCCAGATCCTCGGAGGACTCGTGGGTCACGACCACCACCGCCAGTGGTTGAGAGCCTGCGCCGCCCATTGTCGCGATCAGCGACTGCGTGTGAGCTCGGCGGGCTCTTCGCCGGGCGGCGCGGCGCCCGGGTCGACCGCCGACGCGAGCGGGACGGAGCCAGGCCCGCGGGACGGGCCATCCGGCGGCTCCTCGACCCGCTGCGTCAGCAGCGCCAGCCGCTGGGCGAGAATCTTGTTCTGGTCGGAGAGCCGCGAGACGGCGAGCGAGAAGTGGAGCAGGATCATGGCGATCAGCCCGATCGCCACCGCGAACAGCGCGGACGGCGGGTATGAGATGCCGACATCGTGCGAGAGCGAGGTCAGCAGGCCCTTCCAGGCGGCGAGCACGAACAGCGTCGTGGCGGCAACCAGCCACAGGATCGCGTAGCGCTCGGAGAGTCGCTTGCGGCGGACCAGCTCGAAGACGATGACCAGCAGGCCGAATGTCACCGCCATCGCCAGGCCGCGCTGCAGTGTCAGCTTCGTCACCGCGACGGCTCCACGACAGGTGCCGGACGCGCACCGTCGTCGGTGGTCGGGCGCCGGCGAAACAGCCCGACGAACACCGCCAGAAGCACCTTGACCATGTAGTAGACGGACTGGCTCGAGGAGATGACCGACTCGCCGGTCAGCCGCGGGCGCATGCGGACCGGGATCTCACAGCTGCGCAGGCGATGGGCGTGCATCAGGAGGATCGCCTCCACCTCGGGATAGTCGTGCGGGTAGTCGCGCGCGAAGAGCTCGATGCCGCGGCGGTTGGTCATGCGAAAGCCCGACGTCGGGTCGGTCACGCGCTGGCCGGTGATCAGCGAGACGATCCAGGAGAACACGCGGATGCCGATGCGGCGAGTGCCCGAGGAGCGATAGCCGTCGCTGTCGCGCTCGAGGAAGCGCGAGCCGGTGACCATGTTCAGCGAGGGGTCGGCGCGCAGCTGGCCGAGCAGGTCGCGGATGTGCCGCGGGTCGTGCTGGCCGTCGCCGTCGACCTGGACCGCGACGTCGTAGCCGTGCTCGAGCGCATAGATGTAGCCGCCCTGCATCGCACCACCGATCCCCAGGTTGAAGGGCATCCTCAGCACGGCGCTGCCCAGCTCCGATGCCCGCTCGGCGGTGCCGTCGCTCGAGCCGTCGTCGACGACGAGCACGTCGAAGTCGGGCGCGGCGTTGTGGATCGAGGCGACAGTCTGGGCGATCGCGTCGACCTCGTTGAAGGCGGGAACGATGGCGAGATTGCGTCTCATGAGGACTTGGTCACGCTGATAGCAACGCCGCCGCCGACGGCGAGTTGCGCCCACCGCGCGATGACTGCGGGTAAGTGTAGGCGCAAGCCCTGTCGCCTCAGCGCCTGCTCAGGTGCGCGCCAAGGACACGCTCGACTTCTGCCGCAACCGGCAGGGCGCCGCCGGCCGTCGCCCGCGCGCGCTCGCGTGCGACGCCCGTCAGGCACCACTCGAACTGCTGCGCCAGCGACTCGTCGCTCAGATCCTCAACCGCGAGGAGGGCGGGCCAGCCCAGGGCGCGGGCCTGGGAGCTCACCTTGGCACCGCCGACGATCGGATCGACGGCAACGGCCGGCACGCCCTGCGCCAGGGCCAGGACGAGACCGTGCAGGCGCGTCGTCAGCACGACGTCGGCGCGGCCCAGCAGCGCCTGCACCTCGCCCGCGGTGCGCCGCCCCGGGACGGCGGGGTCGAGAACGGTGTCGACCTCCACCGGGGCCGCCTCGCGTGAGGCCAGCAGGCGGTCGAAGGCGGCGTGGGCGAGCTGCGGACGGGCGCCGTCGTACTCGGGCTGATGGTGGACCCGCACGAGCGCGACGACCGGCGCGCCCGCGCCCGCGTGGGTGATGGCCAGATCGGGCCGGGTGCGTCCATTGCCGTCGCGCTCGAGGACGAGGTCGAACGGCCGCCAGCCGGGATCGCCCATGAGCGTCACGTTCACCGCCGCCCTGCGGCAGCCGGAGAAGCGCTCGATCAGCTCGGCCACGGCAAGCTCGGGCCCGACCGGCCCGCACGCGAACACGAGATGGGTGTAGCGGGTGGGCGCGACGCGGAACCAGTCGACTCCCTCGCCGATCGCCCGCTCCTGGGCGACGTCGTGGGCGATGCCGCGCTCGCCCAGCCATGCGCAGACGATGTCGCGCACGAGCACGTCGCCGGCAGTGGCACCGCCGCCCTCGATGCTGAACCAGCCGGCGACGAGGACCCTCAAGCGCCCTCCTCCTCCTCGCGCCAGCTCGCCGCCCAATGGTGCACGGCGTAGGCGTCCGGGAAGTGCTGACCGCGACGCTCAGGTTCGTCCCACCGGTAGGGGTAGAAATGCTCGGCGCCGAGAACCGTCACGCCGGGCTCCTGCTCGAGGATGAGCGTCATCAGGAGGGGCCCGTTGGCATCTGCCGAGTTCACGCCCGTGCCGAGCGTTTGGCGGGCGAGCATGGCGGCCCGCGCGAACGCAGGGTGTCCGGGCACGCACCCGAGCGCGCCGGTGGCCACGCGGCCCGGATCCTCGAGGGCGGCGAACGCCTTCACGCCCCGCAGCAACGGGGTCAGGTCGCGCAGACACTCGAAGTCGGTGTCGAAGTAGACGCCGCCGAGGCGCCGAAGCACCTCGTAGCGGACGACGTTTGACAGCTCCGAGGCACTTCGTGCCCGCGCCCGCTCGCCCGGGCCGATGTCGAGGGCCGCGAGATCGTCGTCGGTCCACAGGCGCATCTCCCAACCGGGATGGTGGCGGGCGAGCGTCTCGCCGAAGCGTTGTTCGCGCTCGCCCATCGGTCGCTCGCCGAGCCACGCGCGATGGATGACACGGGGGATGCGCAGGCGCCGCAGGCGCGACGCTCTTCGTCGGGGGCTCGCGCGCACCCGCCCGCCAGGCGCAGGAAGTTCGGTCTGACGGACGACCTCGACCGGAATGCGGCACGCGCAGCCGAACCAGCGGACATGCTCGTGCACGACATCGACCTCGAGCAGATAATGGCCGGGCGCGGCGGGCACATCGACGTCGACGGGCGCGAGGACCATCTCGCCCGGGCCGACGACGCGCGGAAACGCGGTGCGCGGCCCGTCGGCGACCGCGACCGAGCCCTCCGGTGTCAGCCAACGGTGGCCGAGGCGGATATGGGGGCCGGCGTCGAGGCTCGCGGGCCAGCGCTCATCGCCGTTGTTGCTCACCCTGACGAAGACCCACATGCGCTCGCCGGCCGTAAGCCGCTGGCGCTCATCCAGCGGCGTGATGCGGGCGCGGTAGGCGCTCTCCTTGACTGCGCGCGGCTCCCAGTAGCGGTCGCTCTCGGCCAGCGTGACCGCGACGGCACTCGACCGCTCGCGGGGCGGCTGTGTCGGCTCATCGCCGCGAGGGGCGGGCGCGAGAACCCGCTTGAGGAGCGCGCGATCCTCGGCCGGAACCTCGCGAAGCTCGAGGCGCTCGCGTAGCTCGGGCAAGTAGAAGGCCTCGTTGAGCCGTCCTCCACCGGGAGCCAGCAGACCCGGTCGCGCGACCTCGTAGCGGACGGCCTTGTCGCGGCGTCCCTGCTCGTCGCTGGTCAGCAGGACGACGTGGTAGAAGGGCTCCTCGATGTACTCCCGCGGCGACACGGTCTCGGCGTGCTCGTGCACCAGGCCGCTCACGCGCAGCGTCGCATCGTTGCGGGTCAGCCGGTTCATGAAGCCGTGCGACCACGGCGTGCCCGCGAGGTAGCACCCGGCGTCGGCGAACAGCCACGCTGATGGCACCCAGAACTGCTGCGCGCTGCGCGACGCGAGCAGCTCGGGCAGGCGTCGAAGAAACGCCTGGCTCGGCACCTCGTCACCGTCGAGACGCAGGATCCAGTCGCACCGGCACTGGGCATAGAGCCATCCGAGATGACGCTCGACGAAGCGGAAGTCAATCGTGTAGAGCCTGTCGGCGATCTGCCCGTAGGCGTCCAGCGTCTCATCGCCGAGCCGGGAGTCCGCGGCGATCACGATCTCCTCAGCGAACGGGCGCAGGGGCTCCAGAATTGAGCTGAGCCGAGCCGGAGGGTCGGTTGTCATGAGGCAGACAGAGAGGGACAGGCGGGTCATTATGGCGGCAGGTATCGGTCGAGGCGATTGACCTAGACTTCCGCCGCAATGCAAGACGGACAGCTGAGGATCAATGCTCCGCAGGTGGTCCACGAGACGATCGACGGGGAGACGATCCTCATCCACCTGGGGACCGGCGTCTACTACAGCCTGGAGGGAACGGGGGCCGTGATCTGGGAGCTGCTCGCGGGGGGCGCGAGCACGGGCGAGATCGTCGCTCACGCGCTCGTGCGCTACGACGCCGACGGTGAGGTCCTTCGCGCGGCTGTCGGCTCGCTCATCGGCGAGCTGACGGCGGAGGGACTGATCGTCCTGCTGCCGCCCGGCGCGGAGGCTCCGGGACCGGCCGGCGATGCCTCGGCGGCCGGCGACTCTGCGCCCGCGGCCGAGAACGCAACGTCCGCTCCGCGGGTGCCGTTCAGCGCGCCGACGCTGAACCGCTACACCGACATGCAGCAGTTCATGCTCGTCGATCCGATTCACGATGTCGAGGAGCAGGCCGGCTGGCCGCATGTCAAGGCGGGCTGAGCCCGGCGCATCACCCGTCGAGGCCTTCTTCGCGGACGCGGCGCTCGAGCACGCTTCGACGGCGGCCGCGCGGGGCGTGGCAAAACACCGGCTGCGCTTCGCCGACCGCCTGATCGCCCTCGACTTCGCCGGCTCGCAGCTCCCCGAGGCCCTGATGGGGGCGCTGACGGCGCGCCTCGCGTCGCCGCCGGGCGCCGGGGGTGGCCGGCTCGATGCCAGCATCTCCCTCTGGGAGGAGTGCGCGGTGCCCGGCGGCGCGCTGACGGTGCCCTGGCGCGATGAGGACGTTGGGCCGCGTGGGCTCGTCCGCGACGAGGCCGGCGACCGCGTGCGGGCCGTCCATGAGGCCGGATCGCTGGCGGTGACGCTCTTCGACGAGACGTCAGGGCGGCTGCTGCACCGCGTGCCGTCGCACGCCAGGCTGCCCTGGTGGGAGCGTGCTGCGCCGCTACGGCCGGCGCTCTTCTGGGCGCTCGGGGGCCCCGGCCGCCACCTCGTCCACGCGGGCGCGGTCGGCGACCGGCGCGGGGGCGTGCTGCTCGCCGGCGCGGGTGGGTCGGGCAAGACGACGGTCGCGCTGGCCGCGCTCAACGCCGGCATGTCCTACGTCGGCGACGACTACGTCCTGCTCCACGCCGACCCCCGGCCCGTCGCGTGGAACCTGTTCGGTACCGCCAAGCTCGACGCCGGGCACCTCGGGCGCTTTCCGACGCTCGCCTCGCTCGTCGGCGCGCCGACACTGGCGGCCGGCGAGAAGGCGGTGCTCGACGTCCACCGATCGCTCCCGGCTGCTCTCTGCGCACAGCTGCCGATCCGGGCGCTCGTCCTTCCCCGCATCCGCGGCGGCCGTGCTCGGCTGCGTCGCGCGAGCGCCGGTGAGGCGCTCCTGGCCCTGGCGCCGAGCACGGCCTTTCAAATGCCATTCGACGACGGTCGCGTGCTCGCGTCGCTCGCCGGGCTCGTGCGCGCTGTGCCGAGCTTCTCGCTCGACGTCGGCGATCAGCCGGGCGAGCTGGCAGACGCCCTTGACAACGTGCTGGAGCTCGCCGCGGTCGCGCCGAGAGAGGTCGAGGCGCTCGCATGAGCACGCCGCCCGGCTCGCCGGTCCCCGGGCTCGTGTCGGTCATCGTGCCGGCATTCGAAGCGGCGGCGTTCATCGACGAGGCGCTCGAGTCGGCTCTGCGCCAGGATCACCCGAGCGTCGAGATCGTCGTCGTCGACGATGGCTCCAGCGACGACACGGCGCCCGTGGCAAGCGCTCACCCGGTGACGGTGCTCCGGCGCGCCAACGGCGGCCCGGCCGCCGCGCGCAACAGCGGGCTGGCGCTTGCCCGGGGCGAATTCGTGACGATCCTCGATGCCGATGACGTGTGGCCCGAGGACCGCCTCAGCCGACAGGTGTCGCACCTCGTCGCCCACCCCGAGCACGGGCTTGTGCTCGGCCTGACCGAGGTTTTCCTGACCCCGGGCCAGCCGCGACCAGCCCACGACCCGGGGTTCGCACCGGGCGAGCGGGTCGCCGGGCACCCCGCGACGATGCTCGCGCGGCGGGAGGTCTTCGACCGCGTCGGCCCGTTCGACGAGGCGCTGAGGGTGAGCGAGGACATCGACTGGCTGGCACGAGCGGCCGACGCCGGTGTCGCGGCCGGGCGCCTGGAGCACACCCTCCTGCGCTACCGCATCCACGCCGGCAACACGTCCCGGCTGACGGCGGCGAACAACGCCGCCACGCTCGCAGCGCTGCGTGCATCCGTTGTCCGCAAGCGGGAGAGCAGCGATGTCCGAGGCCATTGAGGAAACCCCACTCGTATCGGTCGTGGTGCCGGTCCACCGCGGCGAGCCGTTCCTCGCCGCGGCCCTGGCGAGCGTGGCCGCCCAGACGCACCCCGCCGTCGAGGTCATCGTGGTCGACGACGGCTCGCCGGACGGCTCGGCCGAGATCGCCGCGGCCTGGAGCGGGGTGCGCCTGCTCCGCCAGGCGAATCTGGGCGTGGCCGCGGCGCGCAACGCCGGTCTGGCGCTCGCGCGCGGCTCGCTCGTGGCCTTCCTCGACCAGGACGACGAATGGGCGCCGGGCCGGCTCGCCGTGGGGATCGCCCACCTTCGCGCTCACTCCGACGTGGCGGTCGTGCTGTGCCACACCGACATGGTCCTGATCGACGGCACTCCCCGACCCGCCTGGTTCAGAGAGGAGTGGATCGGCAATCCACAACCCGGCTACACCCCGAGCACCTGGCTCGTTCGCCGCGACGCCTTCGACGAGATCGGCACCTTCGACACCAGCTACCAGGTCGCGTGCGACTCGGACTGGCTGGCGCGCGCCAAGGACGCCGGACTCGGCATCGGGATGCTCCCCGATGCGCTCGTCCGCTGGCGGGTCCACGGCGCCAATGGCAGTTACGAGCAGGCGGTCATGCGCAGCGAGATCTTACGAATGGCGCGCGAGAGCGCGGCACGCCAGCGCAGCGCGCAGCGGAGCGGTCCGTGAGCGCCGACGGCCCGCCCGGCCGCGAGGTGGCGGTTGGAGTCGTAGTTCCGGCCTACAACGCGGCCGACTGGCTCGGTGAGGCACTCGAGAGCGTGTCGAGCCAGACCGTGGCCGCCGTGGACATCGTGGTCGTCGACGACGGCTCGACCGACGCGACCGCCGCGGTGGCGGCCGGCTTCGGGCCTCCGGTGCGATGCGTGAGCCAGCCCAACGCGGGCATCGGCGCCGCGCGCAACCGCGGCATCGAGGCGGTTGGTGGCGACGCGGTGCTGATGCTCGACGCGGACGACCTGATGACGCCATCGAGCCTCGCCGCGCGCGCGGCCGTGCTCGCGGCTCGCCCGGACATCGAGCTCGTCTTCGGCTGGGAGCGGCGCTTCGAGCGCGTCCTCGACGGCGCGCCCGTCGCGATCGGGCCCCTGCTGCCATCCCATCTGCCGGGCTCGATGCTCGTTCGCCGCGCCGCCCTCGACCGCGTGGGGCCGTTCCCGGCGTCCGTCCGGGTCGCCGAGGGCCTCGACTGGCTGCTGCGCGCCCGCGAGCAGCGCGTCGGCGAGGTGACGATCGAGGAGCAGGTGCTGTGGCGCCGCGTTCACGAGGCCAACAACTCAGTCCGCCACAGGGCCCAGATGGGCGAGTTCGCCCACGCTCTGAAGGCCTCTCTCGACCGGCGCCGGGCTGCTCGACCCCGGTCCGGGGAGGGCGTATGACGGCGCTCGACGCGCCGCGGGCCCAAGCCGATGCCGGCCGCCGCCCCTGGGGTGTCGAGGCGGGCGCGGGGAGCGCGTGGCCGACGGCCGCGCAGGAGCAGCTCCTGCGTGCCGCGCTGATCCCCGACGAGCGGGCATTGGAGGCGTGGCGAGGCATCCGTCCGTCGATCGACGTCGCTGGCCTGGACGGCGCCACCCAGACGCTGCTGCCGCTGTTGCGCAGGAACCTGCTCGCGCTGGGCGTCGAGGACGAGCTGCTCGCGCTCTTCAAGGGCGTTCACCGCTACAGCTGGGCCCGCAACCAGATGCTGCTCGCGCCGATGATGCCGATCGTGGAGTCGCTCGAGCGGGCCGGCGTGCCGACGCTGCTGCTGAAGGGCGCGGCCTTCGTGGCCGACCGGCGCCTGGACGCGGGGATGCGGCCGATGAACGATGTCGACGTGCTGGTGCCGGCCCAGCAGCTGGCCCGGGCCGTCGAGCTGCTCCTCGACGCGCGGCTCGTGCCGGTCGGCGGCGTGGCGCCGTCCTATGTCGTCGACTACGCCCCACGATTCGTGCCGAGTCACGGCTTCCGCGACGCCGAGGACCGCCAGCTCGACCTGCATTGGCATGTCCTGCACTCCTCATGCCAGCCCGACGCAGACGTGGACTTCTGGTCGGCCTCTGCACCCGTCGAGCTACTCGGCGTTCGCACCCGCGCCCTCTGCCCGGCCGACGAGCTGCTGCTGGTGATCCTCCACGGCCTGCGCTGGAACGCGATCCCGACCTACCGATGGGTGCTCGATGCGGCCCAGCTGAGCAGCGGCGCGATCGGCGCGATCGACTACGACAGGCTCGTCGAGCAGGCGCTCAAGCGTCGCGTCGGTGTCGCTCTGCGCGCCGGCCTGACCTACCTTCGTCGGGTCGCCGAGGCGCCGGTGCCGCAGTCGTGCATCGACGCGCTCGGCCCGCGCCGGCCCCTGCTGCTGCAGCGCGCGGAGCTGCGCGCACAGGCGACGGCGCCACGCGCGCGCAACTGGCTGCAGTGGCAGGTCGTCTACCACCAGCAGCACGTGCGCCGCGAGCTGGCGCTCGCGGAGCGACCGTCGCTCAGGGCCCACGTGGCCGTCGGGCTGCGGCGCGCCGGGATCGAGCGACTCGGCGACCTGCGCCACATCCTCGGCGGCGGACGGCCGGGTCCGGGACGCCCGGACTCGGAGATGGCCGCGGTGGTCGGTGGCGCGGGCGAGAGCCCGCCCGAGCCCCTCGCGGTGGGTCAGACGCTCGACCTCGGCTCCGGCGGGACCGCCGGCGAGTCGACCGCCTACGGCACCTGGCGAGCGGAGCCCGACGGGCGCTGGATCGCGGGTCGCGAGGCGCGTCTCGATCTGCCGTTGGCCGAGGCGCTCGACGGGACGGTGGTGCTCGAGCTGACGGCCGACGGCTTCCTGCCCGAGCGCCGGATGCGCCAGCGCCTGGCGATCTCGGTCAACGGCAGGCGCGTGGCACGCCTGCAGATCGAGCGCGGCGCGAGCCTCGAGGACGAGCCAATCGTGCTTCCGCGAAGCGCAGTCGCGGGAGCTGAGCGCCTCCAGCTCGTGCTGCGTGCTCCCGACGCCGTCTCCCAGGCGCGCCTCGGGATAGCCGACGACGACCGTGCGATAGGAGTCTTCTTGCGCCGTCTGCGCCTGCGCCGCGCGCACCCATATCCGGCCGGCGGCTCGCTGCTCCTCGGCGAGGGCGCCGGGGACGGGCAGGCGCTGCTCGGCGGTTGGGGCGCGGCCGAGCCCGGCGGTCGCTGGACGCTCGGGCCGCTCGCGCAGCTGCTGGTCGGCTATCGCGGACATGCCGATCGCCTGCGGGGCCTGGAGCTCGACGCGATCCCGTTCCTGGCGGCGGGCGGGCGAAGCATGTGCGTCGAGGTGCTCGTCAATGGTCGTCGTGCCGGCAGCGCCCGCTACGGGCCCGGGGCGGCCGAGCCCGTGGTCACGAGGCTGGCGCTGCCCGCCGGGGCGGCCGAGCCGGACGGTGCGGTGCTCATCGGCCTGCGCGTCCGCGACCCGGCCTCGCCGCATGGGCTCGGCGTCGCCGACGACCGCCGCGAGCTGGGGGTGTTCGTCCGTCGTTTGACGCTGCTGGAGTCCTGACAGGGATCGTGCCGTCAATGCGCTGAGCGGCGGCGGCCACGCTCAAGCGGGCGCCCTCCAGTTCCGATGCCAAAAGCGATGGGACCCGCCGTCGTAATCCGGACATCGAACGTCACACGACGGCTCATTGGGCTCGTCGTGTGCGCGGGGGCAGCGCTGGTCGGCTTCGTGCCGGCCAGCGCGCATGCCGCGATCGTGACGGTCGGCAGCCCGCTGTCGGTCCCCGCCACCCTCAACACGGCGGAAAACCTCAGCTACCAGGGCACCTACACGCCCGTCCCGCCGGCGCCGGACGCCCCCAACGGCCTCTTTCACACCTTCCACTACGGCGCCGACACCGCCCTCTGGAACGTGACGCTGGCCGGCCTCGGGGCGGCCATGCCCGTGACGGGGCAGGCTTTGAAGGTCAAGCTCGAGGGCTGCGCCCAGCCCGCCGCAGAAGGGCCGCCGCCGCTGACCGAAATCCACTTCCAGGACCTAACGCCGACGGCGGACGGCGGCGCCAGGGTCAACATCAGCTCGCAGGGCTTCACGATCCCGATCTGCGGCCAGGGCGGGGCGAGCGGCGCCACGATCACCACCTACGAACCGATCAACCTGTGCGTGAGCCGGGGCGACTACGTCGGTTTCAACGACGACGGTGGGTACGTGCCGAACGTCTATCGCGCGGGCGTCCCCTACCAGGTGATCGGCTCCGCGGCGAGCTCGACGATGGACTCGTTCATCAGGGGCAACGGCACCGGCAACGGGGCGACGATGTCGAGCACGGACCGCACGGCCAACGATGGCTTCGCGTCAAACAGGGACGAGGAACTCATGCTGCAGGTCGATCTCGGGAGTGGCCCCGACGCGACGCACATCTGCGCCGGCGGCACCGCCGGGCTTCCCCCGGTCCTGCCGCCGATCCGCGTCAGCCGCCAGACCGACGGGGTCAACCACGCGCGGATCGTGTCGGTGGCCGTCTACTGTCGCCTGGCGCCGGAATGCAAAGGCGTGGCCACGTTGACGCTGGCGGGCCGCTCGGCCGCCGTCGGCGGCTCGGGCGTCGTCGGGCGCAAGGGCTTCAGCCTTAGGGCGAACAAGACGACCCACCTGCCGATCCGGGTGGCGAGCAGCGTGATGGGCCTGATCCGTCGCAATCACGGCATCACGACGACACTGACGGCGCTCGTCGACGGCAAGACGATCACGCAGACGATCGTCGTCAAGATTCTCTAGGTACGTCGCGCCGGGCGAGGCCGGCGGCTACCCTCTTGCGCCTATGCGCGCCCTGTCGACCCGCCTGGACGGCCTTGTGGCGCTCGAGGCCATCCCCCACGAGGACGCGCGCGGCTTCTTCGCCGAGACCTATCGCCGGGCGTGGCACGCCGAGCTGGGACTGCCGGAGGAGGCGGAGTTCATCCAGGACAACCACTCGCGCTCGACGCGCGGGGTCGTGCGCGGCCTGCACTTCCAGGTCGGAGCGGGCGTGGCCAAGCTCGTCCGCTGCGCCCGCGGGCGCATGCTCGACGTCGCCGTCGACCTGCGCCGCGGCTCGCCGACCTACGGCCGCTGGGAGGGCTGGGAGCTCGACGAGCACAACATGCGCCAGCTGTTCGTGCCGGTCGGCTTCGCGCACGGGTTCTGCGTGCTCAGCGACGTGGCGGACGTGCTCTACAAGCAGACGGCCTATTACGACGCGGCGGTCGAACGGGGAATCGCCTGGAACGACCCTGACGTCGGCATCGACTGGTCGCTGCCGACGAGTGAGCTGACCGTGTCCGAGCGAGACGCTGGCGCGCCGACGCTGCGCGAGATCGCCGACGAGCTGCCGTTCGAGTGGCATCCTTAAGGGCGATGCGAACACGGCTCGAGCGCCTGCGGGCGGCTACAAACGGATACACGGCGACACCGGCGCAGTTCGTCTGGATCACCTATCTCGCGCTTGTGTCTCTGACTCTGATCGTCCTGAGCGGCGCGGCCGTCCGCCTGACCGGCTCGGGGCTCGGGTGTCCGACCTGGCCGAAGTGCTACGGCAACGTCTATCCGCCGCTGAACACCCACGCGGTCATCGAGTTCACCAACCGCCTGATCAGCGTGCCCGTCGTCCTCGCCGCCGGCGCCGCCTGGCTCGGAGCCCTCAGGCGCCGGCCCTACCGCCGCGACCTGATGTGGCTTGGCGCCCTGCTGCCGCTCGGCGTCATCGCCCAGGCCATCCTCGGAGGCTTCACCGTCAAGGGCGCGCTCGACTACGGCTGGGTCATGGGCCACTTCGCGCTGTCGATGCTGATCCTGCTCGCGGCCGCCCTGCTCGTGTGGCGGGCGCGCATGGACGTGACGGAGGAGGCGTCGCGCGCCGATGGGGCCGGTGCCCCGGCGCCCGTGGACCCCGCCGCCGCGCCGGTCGATCGAAGGATCGTCCTCGCCCTGCGTGGCCTGGCGGCGTTCGGCGCGCTGACGATCTTCGCCGGCACGGCGGCCACGGCGGCCGGCCCGCACGCGGGCGGCTCGCCCGGCCAGCGGATCAACAGGCTCAACTTCGACGGCCGCGGGACGATGGACTTCGTCATCCACCGGCACGCCGAGATAGCGCTCGTCTTCAGCCTGGCGTCGGTGGCGATCTGGTGGATCGCGCGTCGCCGCGAGGGCGGGGCGGCCGTCCGGCGCCCACTGACGGTGCTGTGCGTTCTACTCGCCCTGCAGGGGTTCGTGGGGCTCGACCAGTACGAGACCCACCTGCCGACCCAGCTTGTCTGGGTGCACGTCGGGCTGGCGTCCGGCTCTTGGCTGGCCGTCCTGTGGGCGGCCTTCGCGGCCGGCCCGCTGGCCTCGCGGAGCTCCCAGGCGGCTTCCGAGCGCTCGCCGGAGGGCCCGCTGAGGACCGTCGCGCCGCTCGAGTTCCCCGGAAATTAGGGCTTCTTCGCGGCCTACGGATGGCCAATCGCCGCCTCGTCGTCCTGAGGAGCGGTTAGCCTGCTGACAGCAACGACACTCGAGAAGGGAGTGGGATGACCAAGAACGAGCTAGCCGAGAAGGTCGCCGAGCGCACTGGACTGGCCGCCAGCCAGGCACGACAGGTGGTCGAGGCGGCAATCGAGGTGGTATCGGACGAGCTGGCCGGCGGAGGCGAGGTCGCACTCGCGGGCTTCGGGAAGTTCAGCGTCAGCCACAGGGCTGCCCGCCAGGGACGCAATCCCTCGACGGGACAGACGATCCAGATCGGGGCGTCGAAGGCCGCGAAATTCTCGGCGGCCAGCGCGCTGAAGAAGCGCCTGAACGGCTGACCGCCCACAGCGCGAGCAAGGTGTCACCGGCCCGGCTGGGCCGGTGACGTCCCTCGCCCAGCAAATCCTTACCGGTCGGTAACACCCCGTTAAGGCGCCGGGTTCAGGCTTGAGCCGAACCTAGCCACCGAGAGACGGGTGCCGCCGATGTCACGAATCGATGCCGCGAGCCGGACCGCGCCGAAGCGCTACGCCTCGCTCGAGCGCTTCTACTCAGCTGACCCACGGCGCGTTGACTCGCGCGAGCAGGATCTCGGGCTGTGGTGGCGCGACAGCTCCGACGGCCCGCTGCATCGGGCGGCCTGGGTCGCCGACACGGGAGAGCTTTATCTCGCGCGCCTGGGCCCCGACGGCGTCACGGCCGGCGCTCGCGTCGAGGTGCTCACGCACGAGCAGGATCACGATCGCCTCGAACGCGTCCTGTCGGGCTGGCGCGAGCGCTGCGGCCAGCCGGGGTCGTTGGCATGGCTGCGAGGCCGGGTTCGCGCGACTCAGGCGCTGCGGGAACGCGCGTGGCGGACGAGGCCGTCGTCCGGGATCGGCTCCCAGGTCACGGCGGAGTCGACGAACTGGCGATACTGCGGGCGAATGCCGGGGTCGCGGTCGAGCGCTCCGAGCCGCACGGCGACCTCACGGTCGCTGAAAGGGTCGCCGCTGAAGAGGGCCGACCCGCAGACCTCGCAGAAGAGCTTCGGGACACCGGTCGGCGGCTGATAGGCGCGCAGCTGCTCGCGGCCCGCGAGCAGCCGGAAGCCCTCCCGGGCGACGCGGCAGTTGGCGGAGGCCGCCGTGCCCGTGCGTCGCTGGCAGTGGGTGCAGTGGCAGTAGCCGGCTGACAGCGGCGGTGTCGTGAGCTCGAATCTGATCGCCCCGCACAGGCAGCCGCCCTGCAGCGGCGCGGCGGCCGACGGCGGCGCTGGAGGTGTGGGCGGCAGCTGGTCGGCCATGGCGTGAATCCTAGGCACCCGCGGACATTCGTATGAGCCGCGTGGGCTTCGCGTGAGTTTCTCGCCTTTCCTGGCGTCTCACTGTCTGTACCCAACGACGCGACTGTCCCAATGGCGGTCGAGGAGGTTCAGATGAAACGGATGCTTCTGACGGCGGCCACATCGTCGTTGCTCGCCCTGACGGCGCCCGGTGTCGCCCTCGCGGCGCACCACGGCCACCACCGCCACCACCACTCTCGCAGGGCCCACCACGCGAGGATCATCGTGTTCGGCGCCGCGACGTCGTCCGGCACGACCTCGACCGGTCCGGCGGCGGTGTCGCCTCAGGCGCCGACGGCACCCGCAGGCGAGACCGCGGGAACCGTCGCGTCCTTCACCGGTGGCGTGCTGACGATCACGCTGACCGACGGCTCGACGGTGAGCGGCAAAGTGACCGAAGGGACCGAGATCCAATGCGAGTCGGCGAGCACGACGAGCTCGGGCGATGATCAGGACGGCAGCGATGACGACGAAGGCACGTCGACTACGACCGCGAAAATCAGCTCGCACGACGACCAGTCCGGCGATGAACAGGACGGACAGGACGCTCAGGACGAACAGCAGGCGTGCACGACGGCGTCGTTGGTTCCGGGCGCAGTCGTCCGCGAGGCCGAGCTGAGCGTCAGCTCCGCCGGCGCGGTCTGGCATCAGATCGACCTGGTGCAGTAGCCCCTTCGGACGAGTCGCGGGAAGCATCGTGAGGGCCGGCCTGTGATGGGCCGGCCCTCCCGTAATAACCGAGCAGCCTGGCCGGCGGGCCCCGCGATACGGTTGCTCGGGTGTCCGCCGGGAGTGACGATGCCGCAGCGAACGTCTCCGGGCTGGGCGGGGTCTGTCTGGCGGGAAGTGGCTCGTTCGCGGTCGAGGTCGCGGACTGGGCGCTGGCGGCGGGCTGGCAGATCGACGGCCTGATCGAGCTGCTCGACGAGGACAGGGTCGGCCAGAGAATCGGCGGTCACATGGTGCTGGCCGCGACCGGACCGCCGGCGGGTGGCGTCGCCGCGGTGGCCGCCGGAGGCAGCCGCAGGGCGCACTGGCGGGCGCTGGGGGAGCGCGGCTGGCGGGGGGCGTCGATAGTGCACCCGGGCGCATCGATATCGCCGTCGGCAAGCCTGGGCGCCGGCTGTGTTGTCGGACCGGGCGCCGTCGTCGGCGCCGAGACGGTCGTCGGCGAGCACACGCTGCTCTCTCGCGGCGTGCTCGTTGGACATCACGTCGAGATCGGCGCGTTCGCGTCGCTGCTCCCGGGGTGCAATCTCGCCAGCCACGTCCGAGTGGGCGAGGATACGGTCGTGGGAATGGGGGCGCTCATCGTCGACCACACCACTGTGGGCGCGCGAGCGACAGTGGCGGCGGGCGCGGTTGTGCTCGCCGAGGTGGACGAGGGCGTGCGTGTCCAGGGCGTCCCGGCGCGGCGGTTTCCCGCCTGATGCTGGGCCGGCTGGCGCGTGCGCTGGACCGGCGCTTCGGCGCCCTCAACGCTCGCATGGATGCGCTCGGCGAGCGGATCGGGCGCCTCGAGGAGCGGATCGATGCCACGGTCGGCGCGATCTCCGATCAGGGGGGCGAGATCACCGGTCTGCGCGCGACGCTCGAGGACCACGTGCAGCCGGTGCTGCGGGCGATCCTCGACGAGGAGTCCGAGAACCGCAGGCGCCTGTACGAGCGCCGCGACGGCGATTGCTACGCCGCCGCCTACGACGAAGCCCGGCCGCTCGTGTCGGTGACGGTCGCCACACGTGACCACGCGGAGCTGCTGCTCGGCCGGGCGCTGCCGTCGCTGCTCGGCCAGACCCACGCGGAGCTCGAGATACTGGTCGTGGGGGATGCCGCGCCGCCGGAGCTAGGCGAGGCGGTGGCGGCGCTGGGCGATGACCGCGTCAGCTACGCGAACCTGACACAGCGCGTCCGCGCCCACGAGGATCCGCTGCGCCACTGGCTGGTCGGGAGCACGATGGCCCGCAACGAGGCCGCCCGGCGGGCCCGCGGACGCTGGCTGTTGCACTTCGACGACGACGATCACCTGCGCCCTGATGCGATCTCCTCGCTCCTGGCGAAGGCGCGCGAGGAGCGGGCGGAGGTGGCCTACGGCGGCTTCGAGGAGCACCATCCTGACGGCGCGCCGCTGCGGCGCTTGGCGTTCCCGCCGCGCAGCGACTGCTTCGGCTGGCAGGGCGCGCTCGTGCACGGCGAGCTGGGCTTCTTCGAACGCGAGTTGGTGGCGGCTCACCTGGGCATGGCCGGCGATGAGTACCTGCTCGAGCGCATGCTGCGGGCGGGCGTGCGCTTCGCGATGCTCGACGAGGTGGTGTGGGACTACTACCCGTCGACGGTGTGGGGCTCCTCGAGCGCGCGGCAGACGACAGCGCAGATGCCCTCGACGGCCGAGGGCTCGAGCTCGGCGTAGAGCGGCAGCGCCAGGAGGCCGCGATCCAGGCGCTCGGTGACGGGCAGCGGTGCGTGTGGCACGGCAGCCAGGCGGGGCATCCAATGCAGCGCCGGGAAGTAGAGCCGCGACTCGATGCCCTCCGCGGCGAGGGCTGCCCGGACGATGTCTCGGTGCTCGCCGAGATCGGCAACGGCGAAGCCCGGCGTGGGGGTGGCGCCGGCCGGCGTGCGCTGGAAGCGGACCTCGGCGCGGTGCTCGAGAGCGCTGCGGTAGGTGGCGATCAGCGCCCTTCGTCTGACCAGTTGCTCATCCAGCCCCGCGAGCGACAGCAGGCCCAATCCGGCGTGCAGCTCCGAGAGCTTCGCGTTGAGGCCACGGTGGCGGCTGATGCCGTCGCGGTCCATGCCGTAGCTGCGCAGCTGTGCGAAGCGATCGGCGGCGTCTGCGTCGGGAAGCGCGACGAGCGCGCCTTCGGCGCTGGTGAGGACCTTGGTGGCACTGAGGCTGATGACGCTGGCATCTCCGAAGCGGGCGACGTGGTGGTCCCCGACCCATGTGGCGACGGCCTGGGCGGCGTCGTAGAGGAGAGCGATGCCGCGCTCGCCGGCCAGCGCCTGGAGGCCGGCGACATCGCATGGCGCGCCGAACATGTGGGTGGCCACGATCACCGACACGTTGTCCAACTCGACGTCGAGCTGCTCGGCGTGCAGGCACCAGTCGTCGGGGTCGACGTCGACGAAGCGCGGCGTCAGGCCGTTCCATTCGATCGCGTTGACGGTCGACGGGTAGCCGAAGGAGGGCAGCACGGCCTCCGTGCCTCGCGGCAGCTCGAGGGCGGCGAGCGCGAGCGTGAGGGCGACGTCGCCGCTGCTCGCCGCCAGCACGCGGTCCAGACGCCCGTAGGCGGCGAACTCCTTCTCGAGCTCGCGAGCGGCCGGCCCGTCGTTCGTCAGCGTCCCCCGCTCCCAGACCCCCTCCAGCATCTCCACATAGCGCTCCAGCGGAGGGAGCGACGGCCGCGCCACCCGGATCCGCCACCCATCGGCCTCAGCGCCGCTCATGTGTTCGCACACGAGCGAACAAAGACGCTCTTCAGCCCATCGCGCCCCTGACGCACGAGGGTCAAGCAGGTCAAGGACGCAGCGAGCGTGGCGTGCTCTGCACGCGAGCGAGCGAGGACGAAGACATGCGCCGACCCTCGAGCGTCAGCCGCAGCCGGTGTTGTTGCCGCAGGAAGAGCACGTGTAACAAGACCCCGTCCGCTGCATCATGCCGCCGCACTGGCTGCACGCGGGCCCGAGGTCCAGGCCCTGGAGGCGGGCCGGGACGACCGGCGGAGAGTCTGTGAACGAGGCCGCTGCGGGCGTGCCGCCGCCGTTGCCGCCCGAGGCCTGCGGGCCCTCGTCGGCGTCGGCACCGGTGGCCCCGGGTCCGGCGGTGTCGGAGGCCATGACCGACTGGGCGACGTCCTGGGCGGTCTTGCGGGCGCGGACCTCGCTCGTCAGGATGCCGAGGTCCTCCTGGGTGTCGGCGTCGAGGAAGCGCGAGGCGAGCCAGCGCATGATGTAGTCGGGCATCGACTTGGCGAACGGGATCTCCGGGTTTCCGGTTATGCCCTCGGGCTCGAAGCGCATGTAGCTGAACTTGCGCACGAGCGTCACGAGCGGCACCCCGTACTGGAGCGAGATGGAGATGGCGGTGGCGAACGAGTTCATCATGCCCCGCAGCGTCGATCCCTCCTTGCCGATGTCGGTCAGGAAGATCTCGCCGACGCTGCCGTCGGCGTACATGCCGGCGGTGATGTAGCCCTCGTGGCCGCCGATGGAGAACTTGTGCGTGAGCGACTGGCGCTCTCGTGGCATGCGCTTGCGCCTGGGACCCGCCTCTGCCAGCGCCCGGCTGACGGCCTGGGCGACGATGGCCTCGACGTTGGCATCCGTCTTGCCGGCCGGCGCAGCCGTCTGGGCGTCCGTGCGCAGCGCCTGGGCGGTCTTGGAGCCGTCGCGGTAGATGGCCAGGGCCTTGACGCCGAGGTGCCAGGCCTGCGTGTAGGCGTCGGCGATGTCCTCGACCGTGGCCTCCTGGGGCAGGTTGACGGTCTTGGAGATGGCGCCCGAGATGAACGGCTGGACGGCTCCCATCATCTTGATGTGGCCCATGTGGGTGATGGCGCGCTCGCCGACCGCGACGTCGAAGACCGGCAGGTGCTCGGCGGTCAGGCCGGGCGCTCCGACGATCGTGCCGTGCTCTGCCAGGTGGGCCTCGATCTGCTCGATCTGCGGCGCGGTGTAGCCGAGCGTCTGGAGGGCCAGCGGGACGGTGCGGTTGACGATCGTCATGTTCCCGCCGCCGACGAGCTCCTTGAACTTGACGAGCGAGAAGTCGGGCTCGACGCCGGTGGTGTCGCAGTCCATCAGGAAGGAGATCGTGCCCGTCGGGGCGAGGACGGTGGCCTGGGCGTTGCGATAGCCGAGGCTCTCGCCGAGCTCGACGGCCTCCTCCCATGAGCGCCGGGCGGCGGCGAGCAGCTCGGAGTCGATGCAAGCGCCGTCCGGGATGGCCAGCGAGGCGTCGCGGTGCATGCGCATGACGCTGTTGTGGGCGTCACGGTTCTCGCCGTAGTGCTCGTAGGGGCCGAGGGCGCCGGAGACCTCGGCCGAGCGGCGGTAGGCGCGGCCGGTCATCAGGGCCGTGATGGCCGCGGCGGCGGCGCGGCCGTGGTCGGAGTCGTAGGGCATGCCGTTGCTCATCAGGTAGGCGCCGAGGTTGGCGTAACCCAGGCCGAGCTGGCGGAACGCGCGGGCGTTGAGCCCGATCTCGTCGGTTGGGTAGCTGGAGGGGGTGACGAGGATCTCCTGGGCGAGCAGGACGATGTCGACGGCGTGCTCGAAGGAGGCGACGTCGAGGGTGCCGTCGGGGCGGCGGAACTTCATCAGGTTCAGCGACGCCAGGTTGCAGGCCGAGTTGTCGACGTGCATGTACTCGCTGCAGGGGTTGGAGGCGTTGATCCGACCGCTGTTGGGCGAGGTGTGCCACTGGTTGATGGTCGTGTCGTACTGGACGCCGGGATCGGCGCAGCGCCACGCGGCCTCGGCGATCTCGCGCATCAGCTCGCGCGCCGGGATCGCCTCGCCGACGGGCTCGCCGGTCGAGCGGGCGATCAGGTGCCACTCGCGGTCCTCCTCGACGGCCTGCATGAACTCGTCGGTCACGCGGACCGAGTTGTTGGCGTTCTGGTACTGGATCGACTTGAAGCCGTCGCCGTCGATGGACATGTCGAAGCCGGCGTCGCGCAGGGCGGCGGCCTTGTCCTCCTCCTTGGCCTTGCACCAGATGAACTCGCGGATGTCCGGGTGGTCGACGTCGAGGACGACCATCTTGGCCGCGCGTCGGGTCTTGCCGCCGGACTTGATCGTGCCGGCCCACGAGTCGGCGCCGCGCATGAACGAGACGGGGCCCGAGGCGGTGCCGCCCTTGGCCAGGGGCTCCATCGACCCGCGGATGTTCGACAGGTTGATGCCCGAGCCCGACCCGCCACGGAAGATCATGCCCTCCTTGGTGTTCCAATCGAGGATCGACTCCATCGTGTCCTCGACGCTGAGGATGAAGCAGGCGCTGCACTGCGGGTGCTCCTCGAAGCCGACGTTGAACCAGACCGGCGAATTGAAGGCGGCCATCTGGTGGAGCAGGATGTGGGTCAGCTCGTGGTCGAATGCGAGGGCGTCGTCTTCGCTGGCGAAGTAGCCGCCCGCGCGTCCCCAGCCGGTGATCGTGCCGGCGACGCGGCCGACCATGTCCCTGACCGAGCGCTCGCGCTCGGGGGAGCCGATCTGCCCGCGGAAGTACTTCTGGGCGACGATGTTGGTGGCGTTCTGCGACCAGATCTTGGGGAACTCGACGTCCTTCTGCTCGAAGGCGACGCGATCGCCGTGGCCGATGTGGGCGTCGCGGATCTCCCACTCGACGGCATCGAACGGATGGGTGCCAGGAGTCGTGAAGAGGCGCCTGATCGACAGCGCCCGGCCGGGTGCTGTGTCCTGTGTGAATGGGGTCTGCGATACGGGGTTCATCGGGCCTTCCTCCTCTGCTGCGCCCGCGTGTGGGCGCCTGCTCGACTCGGTTCGAAATTGGGGCGGGTCGAGCATCCTGTCGGACATCCCGGTCGGAAGAAATGCACTCGGGTACGAACCCTCATTCTACTAGGACTGGAGCGGGATTCGGGCGAATCGGGGCTAGCGACCGAGCCGTGCCCAGTCGCTGAATTCGGCCCACGTGGCCGAGGCTCGGAAGCCGCCCTCGGCGAGCGAGTGGCGCAGTGACTGCGCCCAGCGGGGATCGAGCGCCTGGGAGCGGGCGAGCGCCCAGGCGAGGCAGGCGAGGGCGAGCAGCCCGCCGAGGATTGCGAGGGCGAGCGCCGGCGTGGAGAGGCCACCCGAGCGCGAGGGGCTGGTGGCGCTCCGGGGCACGGCCGAGCCCGTCGCGGACGTACCCGTGGCGGAGCCCGCCGGGGCGGTCGTTGCCGCTGCGCCGGCCGGCGCGGTGGCGGGGGTTGTCGTCGCGGGGACTGTGACGGTGCCCGTCGGGGCGGCCGCCCCGCCGGCGACGGCCGGCGCGCTCGCGGCCGGAGCGCTCCCAGCGGGAACGGTGGTCGTCGCCGTGGCGGCGCCGGTCGCGGTGGCGGTGCCGGCGAGGGCGCCGGCCTGCGTCGCCGAGGCGCCCAGCGCGACGCTCACGAGTGCGAGCAGGCAGGCGACCCGGGCGGCGGGCGAAGTGGTCCGGGACCTGGCCATGGCTCGCGCCAATGCTAGTGGGAGGATGGCGGGGGAGGGAGCAGGTCCGCGACGGCGGCGAGGGCCTCGCCGAGGACCTCCTCGGGCGAGGACGAGGCGTCGATGACGCGGATGCGGTCAGGCTCGGCGAGGGCGAGCTCGTCGTAGGCGGCGGCGATGGTGGCGAAGAAGTCCTCCCGCTCGAGCTCGAGGCGGTCAGGCGCCTCGTCGCGGATCCGCTGGCGGGCGCGGCCGTCGGCGGGAGAGATGCGAAGCAGCAGGGTCCGGTCGGGCGCGATCGGACCGGTGGCGAAGCGATTGATGGCGCGGACGTCCTCGACGCCGAGGCCGCGACCGGCGCCCTGGTAGGCGAGCGAGGAGTCGACGAAGCGGTCGAGCAGGACGATGGTGCCGCCGCTCAGCAGCGGCTCGATGCGCTCGTCGACGAGCTGGGCGCGGGCGGCGGCGTAGAGGAGCGCCTCGGCGCGGGGGGCGATGGCGAGGGTGGGATCCTTGACGAGCGCGCGGATCCGCTCGGAGACCTCAACGCCGCCGGGCTCGCGCAGGAGCTCGACGCGGGGAGCGGCGGCGACGAGGCGCGCGGCGAGGGCGTCGGCGAGGGTCGACTTGCCGGCGCCGTCGAGTCCCTCGATCGTGATGAGGTGCCCGCGGGCCACGGCCAGACGGTAGCGGCGCGGCCGGTGGCGGTGCGGCCGCCTCTAGGATGGCCCGGTGTCGACCTCGGCGATCTCAGCGCAGCGATCGATGGGCGATTCGGTCGACGTGCTGCTGCCGGGGATCGCCGCACACGCCCACGCGCGGGCGGTGCTGGGGCCGGCGCTGGCGCCTGGTGGCAGGCCGTCTCACGCCTACCTCTTTCACGGTCCACCGGGGACGGGCAAGCGGGCGATCGCGCGGGCTTTCGCGGCGGCGCTGCTGGCCGACGGCGCGCGCAGCCCGGCGACGGTGGCCGAGCGGGTGGCACGCGACAGCCATCCCGACCTGACGTGGGTGGCGCCGTCGGGCGCGGCGGAGATGCTCGTGTCGGACATCGAGGAGCCGGTTGTGGCGGCGGCGACGCGGACGCCGTTCGAGTCGGCCCGGCGGGTGTTCGTGATCGAGGCGGTCGAGGCGATGAACGACCAGACGGCGAACCGGATGCTCAAGACGCTGGAGGAGCCGCCGGCGTTCGCCCACCTGCTGCTGCTGACCGATCGCAGGCAGGACGTGCTGGCGACGATCGTCTCGCGTTGTCAGCAGGTGCGCTTCGACCCGCTGCCGGCGGCGGTGATCGCGGCGGGCATCGCCGGCGTGGAGGAGGAGCGGGCGCTGGCCAGCGCCCGTCTGGCGCTCGGAGATGCGCGCCTCGCGGCGAGGCTGGCGGGCCCGGAGGGCATGGCGCTGCGCGCGGGTGGCGAGGCGTTCGCGCGGGCGTCGCTGGCGGGGACGACGTCCGAGCGGCCCTGGCTCGCGCTTCTGGAGCGGGCGCGGGCGGCGGGGACGGCGGCGGGAGAGGCGGTGCAGGAGCGCCTGGCGGCCGAGCTCGAGTACCTGCCGGCGAAGGAGCGCAAACGCCACGAGCGCGAGGGCTTGGACGGTCGGCGCCGGGCCGAGCGCCGGGCGCGCAGGGAGACGCTGGACCTCGAGCTGCGCCTGGCGGAGCTGTGGTTGCGCGACGTGCTGTGCGTGCGCGAAGGAGCGCCGGGCCCTGTGTACGCGGTCGACCGTCTGAGCGAGCTCGAGGGCGATGCGGCGGAGCGCCCGCCGCGGGCTCTGCGCGAGGCGATCGAGCTCGTCGGAGCGGCACGGCTGAGCCTGGCGGTGAACGTGTCCGAGGAGTTGGCGCTCGAGGCGCTGGCTTACCGCTTGGAAGCGCTACTGGCCGTTTGAGCCGATCGGCCCGAGATTCGGCTGCAGGCCGAAGGTGTCGAAGGCCATGAAGCGCGAGAACAGGCGGTTGTCGGGGCCGTGGTAGTCGGCCGAGCCGGTGCTGAGGAGGTCGAGCGCCTGGCAGCGCTCGAACAGCATCTCGGTCTGCGGGCGATCGTGGGTGACGTAGAAGGCCTCGACGCCGTCGATGCCGAGCGCGTGGAAGCGGGCGATGCTTTCGAGGACTTCGGCCGGATCGCTGATGTCCCAGAACGGATGGGCCCAGACGGCGACGCCGCCGGCGTCGTGGATGGCCTCGATGGCCTGGGCGACAGTGGGGGTCTCGCGCAGGCGGAAGGCGGGACGGCCCTCGATCAGGTACGCCCTGATGAGCGAGCCGATGTCGTCGATGCCCTCCTCGGCCAGGCGGGCGGCGTTGGCGGGCGCGGCGAGGACGGCCTCGGCGAGATGGGGCCGCCCGATCGGTTTGCCGGCGGCGACGCGGTCGTCGAGCTGGCGTTCGTCGAGCTCGAGGCCGGCGTCGCGCAGTCCGGCGGCCATCCGCAGTGTGCGGTGCTCCCGGTCGGCGAGGAACTCGGCGAGCCGGTCCGTGAGAACGGCGCCCGTGTGGTCGATGCAGTAGCCGAGGATGTGCAGTTCGCGGGGCACCGGCGAGCCCTCGTCGACGGCCGAGATCTCGACGGCTGAGACGACCCGGACGCCGTGGTCGCGACCGGCGGCGATGGCCTCGGAGACGCCGCTGACGGTGTCGTGGTCGGAGAGCGCGAGCAGCTCGACGCCCGCGGCGGCGGCCCGCTCGACGACCTCAGCGGCCGGCAGGGCGCCGTCGGAATGGGTCGAGTGCGACTGCAGGTCGAAGCGCGGCGTCATCGCCGGGAGCGTATGGGATGGCTTCAGAGCTTGGCGTGCTCGTGGCCGACTGCGTCGGTCGGAAGGCGTGTGAGGCGGGCGACCCGCTGTCCGACGGCGACGCGCAGGCGCCGGACGGCTGCGTGGTAGCGGCGGGCCTTGTCGTAGAGGACGCGGTCGCGGTCGCGGTCGACGAGGTCGAGCTGGGCGCACGCGGCATCGGTGCCGGCGGCTCGGCGGCGGGCGTCGAGCCACAGGATCTCGAGGTAGGCGAGGGCCGCTCCGAGCTGGTCGTCGGGGATCGAGCCCGGCTGCTCGATGTGGCGAAGGACGGGAATTACCTGCGAGATCAGCCAGCGCTGCTCGCCGTGGGCGCGCAGCAGAAGACAGACGTCGCGGGCCTGTGTGATGTCGGGCTGGTCGGTCGTGGCGTGCATGATTTACGTGTGAGCCGATCGATGTGTTCGCCTCACGTCAGGCTTCGACCGCGGCAGATCCGTGCTTTAGAACCTGAAGCGAGTCTCCACGCTTCTTCGGCAAGCCGGGCGGCGGAGGCTCGGCAAGCCGGGTAGCGGAGGCCGGCGCTCAAGGATGATGGGGCCCGCGACCGATGATCGAAGTAGTACAACGACACGGGAAAGAGAGATGTACCTAGCCGATTCCGATCCGAGCGGCCGCACGGCCGGGCAGTACGCGCGGGCGGCCGTCCAGCGCCTGCGCATGCGGACGCTGATCGTGCTCGGTGCCCTGGCCGTCGCGACGGCGCTGCTCGGACGAGGCTTCGGCCTTCACGACGTCCGTTTCCTGGCGTCGGAGGTGGCGCTGCTGGTGAGCATGTTCGTTATCTCGCGCTACGTCCTCCCGCTGGTCGAGCGACGCGACCGCGGGGCAAGCGGCGAGGAGCACGTCGGCGCGCTGCTCGACGAGCTGGCCGGCGGGCAGTGGCGGGTGATCCACGACGCGACGCTCGGCCGCGGCAACGTCGATCACATCCTGATCGGCCCGGCGGGGGTGCTGACGGTCGAGACGAAGAGCCATCCCGGGCCGGTACGAGTCGCTCGCGTGCACGGCGCCGCGCTCGGCCAGGCCCGCGCACAGGCGAGAGCCATCACGCGGGTGACGGGACTCGAGGTCGAGCCGCTGATCGTCTTCAGTCGAGCGTGGGTCGACCGGCCGCTGGCCCGCCGCAAGGGCGTGAGGGTGCTGCCGGCGCGGATGCTGCTCGGCTACCTGGCCAAACGGCCGCGTCGCCTGTCCGACGAGGAGATCGAGCTCGCGCAGGCGCTCGTGGCGCAGGCGCTGGTCGAGCACCAGGCGGCGGGACGGGTGACGCGGGCGCGGCGCCGGCTGCTGCGCCGGCGGGCGGCGGCGGCCTTCTCGGCGGCCGGCGGCCGCCGGCCGGGGCGTCGGCTCTAGCGCGTCGGCGCTAGCTTGTGGGGATGGCGACGGCGACGGCGACGACGGCTGGAAGCGCGGAGGAGCAGCACGTAGCGGGCATCGCCGGGCTTCCGCCGGGCCCGCGGGTGCCGGCGCTGGCGCAGACCCTGGCCTGGGCGTTCGCGCCGAGCTGGGTTATGGACCGCTGCGCCAGGCGGCTCGGCGACATGTTCACGCTGACGTTCTGGCCGAGCGGGATGCAACTGGTCCTGATGAGCGACCCAGACGCGGTCAAGACGGTGTTCACGGCGCCGGCCGAGCTGGCGCCGTCCGCGGCGGGTTCCTCGCCGGTGGCGCCGGTGATGGGGCCGAGCTCGGTGATCGTACTGACAGGGCCCGAGCACATGCGCCAACGCAAGCTGCTGCTGCCGCCCTTCCACGGCGAGCGGATGCGCGAGTACGAGTCGGTGATCGTCGAGGCGACGGAGAGGGACATGGCGAGCTGGCCGCTCGGCGAGCCGATGAGCCTGCAGCCGAGGACGCGGGCGATCACCCTGGAGGTGATCCTGCGCGCGGTCTTCGGCGTCGAGGCCGAGCGCATGGGTCCGCTGAAGGCTGCGATCGGCGGTCTGCTCGAGCCGATGCACACACTGGCGCTGCTGCGCGTTGCGCTGCGCCGCTCGGGAACGGGGCGCCCGACGGGGGCCATCGCGCGGGCGCTGGAGCGCCTCGACGAGCTCATCTACGCGGAGATCGCCGGCCGTCGCGAGCAGAGCGACCTGGCCGAGCGGACGGACATCCTGTCGCTGCTGATGCAGGCGCGTGACGAGGACGGGCAGCCGATGACGGCGGGCGAGCTGCGCGACGAGCTGGTGACGCTGCTGCTGGCCGGGCACGAGACGACGGCGACCGCGGTGGCGTGGGCGCTCGAGCGCCTCGTACGCCACCCTCGCGAGCTCGAACGGCTCGTCGAGGACCTCGACGCGGGCAGCGAGCGCTACCTGATGGCGGTGGTGAACGAGACGCTGCGCGTCCGCCCGGTCGTGCCGATCGTGGCGCGGATCTTGACGGGGCCGCTGCGCGTGGGCGGCTATGAGCTCCCGGCGGGCACGCGGCTGGCGCCGTCGATCTACCTGACGAACCGCAACCCGGCCGTGTACGAGGAGCCGGAGGCATTCCGCCCGGAGCGCTTCCTCGAGGATGCCCCCGACACGTTCGCGTGGATTCCCTTCGGCGGCGGCATTCGGCGCTGCATCGGGGCGTCGTTCGCGCAGCTGGAGATGAAGCTGATGCTAAAGACGATGCTGGCCGAGCTGCGGCCCAGCCGCCCGCCCAAGCGTCGCTGGCGCGAGGGCGAGTGGATCCGCCGACGGGCGATCACGCTCGTGCCGGCCGCCGGCGCGCGGGTGGTGTGGGAGAGAAGGCGCGGCACCTAGGGACTGGGCGGTCCCGGCCGGGGCTGGGGGTAGCTTGATGGGTATGGACGCGACGATGGCGCCGGCGGGGCGCGAGCACGAAGGCGGGACGCCCGAGCCCGAGGAGCTGCTGGCTCGCTTTGGCCTGGACTCCTTCCGGCCGGGGCAGCGCGAGGCGGTGCAGGCGGCGCTCGAAGGGCGCGACAGCCTGGTGGTGATGCCGACGGGCGGCGGCAAGTCGCTCTGCTACCAGCTGCCCGCGCTGGCGGCGGATAGCGGGCTCGTGGTGGTCGTGAGCCCGCTGATCGCGCTGATGGCCGATCAGTGGAGCCGGCTGCAGCGGGCGGGCGTGCGCGCGACGATGCTGGCATCGGGCATGCAGGACGGCCACAACGCGGCGGCGCTGCGGGAGATCGAGGCGGGCGAGGTGCAGCTCGTGCTGGCGGCGCCCGAGCGCTTCGCTTCGGGGGCGTTCCGCGCGGCGCTGGCTGCCAGGCGCGTGGATCTGTTCGTGGTCGACGAGGCCCACTGCGTGACCGAGTGGGGGCACGACTTCAGGCCCGACTACCTGCGCCTGCACGAGGCGATCGCGTCGCTCAGCGACGGGGAGGGCGGCAGGCCGGCGGTGATGGCTGCGACGGCGACGGCGACGCCCAGGGTGGCGCAGGAGATCGCGGCGCGGCTGGGCCTGCGCGACTGGCTGTCGGTGCGCTCGGGGTTCGATCGGCCGAACCTGACCTTCGACGTGGTCAACGCCGAGGGCAAGGGCGCGGTGGCACGCAAGCGGGCGGCGCTGATGCACGCGCTCGCCGGCGAGGGCGCGCGACCGGCGATCGTCTACTGCGGGACGCGCAAGGACACCGAGGAGGTGGCGGGGAGGATCGTGGCCGAGGGGATGACGGCGGTCGTCTACCACGCGGGCATGACGCCGGACGCCCGGCGGGAGAGCCAGTCGGCGTTCATGGAAGGACGCGCCGAGGTCGTGGTTGCGACGAACGCCTTCGGCATGGGCGTGGACAAGGCCGACGTGCGGACGGTCGTCCACTGGGCGCTGCCGACGAGCCTGGAGGCCTACTACCAGGAGGCCGGCAGGGGCGGACGCGACGGGGCGCCGGCGCGGGCGCTGCTGCTGGCGTCGAGGATGGACCTCGGCCGCCTGATCCGCTTCATCAAGGAGCGCGAGACGACGGTTGAGGACGTCAGGCGCTACGTCGGCCGTCTGCGTGGGGAGGGCGAAGGCGATGTCCTGGCGATAGGCCACGGCGAGCTGGGCGAGCGCCAGCGGGTGCTCCTCTCGATCGCCGAGCGGGCCGGGGCGGTTGAGCTCGAGCCCGGCGGCCACGACGGCCTGCTGGTGCGGCTGACAGGCCGCGGAAGCCCGCGCAAGGCCCGGTTGGCGATTCGGGAGGCGCGGGACCGCAGCTGGGAGTCCTATCGCTCGATCGAGCGTTTCAGCGCCGAGGCGGAGGTCTGCCGCCGGCGCCAGATCCTCGATCACTTCGGCGACTCCGAGGCGTGCAGCCCGACGGTCCGCTGCTGCGACGTTTGCGAGCCCGACGAGGCGCTGGTGCGGGCCGTGCTGGCGCCGGTGACGAAGGAGGTGCGGCGGCGCTCGGGCGGGCGCGCCGCTGCGACGGGCGAGCCCGACGGGCCGCCGGTCGACGCGCGGGAGTTCGAGCGCCTGCGGGCGTGGCGCCTGGAGCGAGCGGCGGGCAAGCCGGCGTTCACGGTGGCCACGGACTCGGTGCTGGCCGACCTGCTCCGTCGCCGGCCCGCGACCCTGGCGGAGCTGATCGAGATCAAGGGCATCGGTCCGTCGTTCTGCGAGAAGCACGGCGGGGATCTGCTCGAGACGCTCGCGTCGCTGTGACGGAGCCGAAGCCTAGGAGAGCGGGGCGCGGTCAGAAGATGCTGAGGGCTGCGAGGGCGATGACCGATGCGCCGACGAGCGCGATGACCAGTGCGCTCGCGAGTGAGTCGGCCCGCCCCAGCCGGTGATCGCCCATCAGCTCGCTGCTGCGGGCGAGCGATCGCAGGAAGGGAAGGATGGCGAGCAGCAGCACGGCATTGAGCGCCTGGGAGAGGAAGAGGATCGGGATCAACGGCGCACCCGGAATCAGGACGAGCGTTATCGCGATGAGGACGCTGACGCCATAGGAGCCGTAGAACAGTGGAGCCTCGCGAAAGCGGTCGTTGAGGTCGCAGCGCTGACCGAAGGACTCGGCGACGGAGTAGGCGGTCGACAGCGGAACGACGGCCGCGGCGAGCAGGCCCGCGCCGACGAGGCCGAGCCCGAAGAGCGTCTTGGCGAAGTCGCCGGCGAGCGGGCGCAGCGCGACGGCGGCGTCGCCCGCTTCGTGGATGTGCCGGCCGTGCGCGTGTAGCGTGGCTGCACAGGCGACGACGATGAACAGGCCGATGATGCCCGTCAGCACGGCTCCGCTGACGACGTCGATGCGCTCGTAGGCGAGGTCCTTGACCTTCAACCGCTTGTCGACGGCATAGGACTGGATGAAGGCGAGGCCCCAGGGGGCGAGCGTCGTTCCGAGGGTGGCGACGACGACGAGGATGCCGTGGCGCGTGGAGGGAAGGCTCGGCACTACGAGGCCTCGTCCAGTCGCGCCCCAGTCGGGCCCGGCGAGGAAGCCGGAGAAGATGTAGGCGACGAAGATGGCGCTCAGCACCAACAGGACGTGCTCGACCCGGGCGAAGGAGCTGCGCAGCACCAACAGGCTGACGGCGACGGCGGCAAACGGGACCGTCAGATAGCGACTCGCGCCCGTGAGGACCTCCATCCCGGCGGCGACGCCGGCGAACTCGGCGCAGATCGTGCCGACGTTGGCGAGCACGAGCGCGCTCAGCGCAACCGTCGTCGCACGGGAGCCGTAGCGCTCGCGGACCAGTCGCATCAGCCCCTTGCCGGTCACGACCCCGGTTCGCGCGGCGAGCTCGTGGAAGACGATCAGCGCCGCTGTGGAGAGGGCGAGGACCCACAGCAGTCGGTAGCCGAAGTCGGCACCGAGGATGGAGTAGGTCGTGATGCCGGCGGGGTCGTCATCGGAGAGCCCCGCGAGGAGACCCGGGCCCAGGACGGCGACGAAAGCCAGGATTCCGACGCGGTGCCCCCGCAGCCGGGCCAGCCTGCGGTGCGGGTGCCGGACCGCGAGATGCGGAGGCCGAGGCGTCACCCGCTACGCGCCCGTCCGGATGCTCTTACTCAGGAGCCTCAGCCGCGGCGAAGCAGCCTGGCGACGGCGGCGATCATCTCGTCGGTCCGCTCGTCCTGTTGGCCAGGCTCGGCCCCAACGACGCACGTGTGGGCGTGCCCGTCGAGCAGGCCCAACGCGACCTTGTCGAGGGCGGCCTGGATGGCGGCGATCTGGGTGAGGATGTCGATGCAGTAGCGATCCTCGGCGACCATGCCCTGGATGCCGCGCACCTGTCCCTCGATGCGTCGCAGCCGTGTCTGGAGCTGATCCTTCGTGGCGGAGTAGCCGCGGACGGGCGTGGACTGCTCTGGAGTCATGCCGACAGTCTAGCATCAAACCCCCCGGGGGTATGGTAACGTCAAGCCCATGATCGACGGAGCGCAGTATGGACGTCCTTGAAGTCGTCTGGCACGGCCTGCGCGATTCCTTTCTCATGGCGTGGGAGGTCTGGTGGGCGCTGGTGCTCGGCTTCGCGATCAGCGCGATCGTGCAGGCCTGGGTGCCGCGCGAGCGCATCGAGAAGACGCTCGGCGGCACGGGATTTCGTCCTGTCGCGATAGCGACCGGCCTGGGAGCGGCCTCGTCGTCGTGCAGCTACGCCGCGATCGCGATCGCCAAGAGCCTCTTCCAGAAGGGCGCCTCGGCGGCCTCGGCGCTGGCCTTCCAGTTCGCCTCGACGAACCTCGTGATCGAGCTCGGGATCGTGATGTGGGTGCTGATCGGCTGGCAGTTCACGCTCGCCGAGTTCGTCGGCGGCCTGGTGCTCATCGTCGTGATGACCGTGTTGCTGCGCCTGTTCGTGTCAAAGCGCCTCGAGGAGCAGGCCCGTGAGCACGCCCGGAACGCGGACGCCGGCCACCAGCACCACAGCGCCGGCGAGCAGATGACGCTGCGAGAGCGGCTGCTGAGCGTCAGAGCCTGGTCGGATGTGGCGCACAACTTCCGCAACGACTGGTCGATGCTGTGGAAGGAGATCACGATCGGCTTCCTCCTCGCAGGCTTCATCGGCCAGCTGGGCAACGGGTTCTTCAATGCGCTCTTCATCACCCACGCACCGGCCGGGCCCAAGCTGATCGAGAACGCGATCATCGGGCCGATCATCGCGATCCTCAGCTTCGTCTGCTCGGTTGGCAACGTCCCCTTGGCCGCCGTGCTGTGGTCGGGCGGGATCGGCTTCGCGGGCGTGATCGCGTTCATCTTCGCCGACCTGATCGTGCTGCCGATCATCCAGGCGTATCGCAAGTACTACGGCGACGCCTACGCGCTTCGGATCGTGGTGCTGATGTTCGTGACGATGGTCATCGCGGCGCTGATCGTCGACGGGCTGTTCAGCAGCGCCGGGCTGATCCCCAGCGTCCGGCCGACGCGGGCGGACATCTTCGGCTCGATAAAGATCGACTACAAGCTCTTCACGAACGTCCTCGGCGTCGCGATCTTCGCTGCGCTGTTCTGGCTGACGATGCGCCGCGGAGCGACCGATCCCGTGTGTGGCATGAAGGTCGACAGGGCGAAGGTCGTGCAAATGGACTTCGGTGGCGAGACGTTCTACTTCTGCAGCGATCACTGCGCCCACGCGTTCGAGATCGACCCCGACGAGTATGCGAACAAGCGACGGACCAAGGCGACCGAGGCGGGCGGCGCGGACGCGCATGCCCACCACTGAGCTCTACGTCCGCGGCCGGCCGGGCCTGGCTGACGAGGTTCTACGACCGAACGATGGCCTTGACGATGCGCGAGCGCGAGTTTCGCCCGGCCGTGGTCGCGGGCGATTGGTGATTGCCGACTGGGGCAGACCCGACGGCCTGCTAACCGGCGCCGGAGTCCTGCTTCTGCGTGGCCTCGACGGGTTTGAGAACACGGCCCATCACGCCGCTGGCCGACTGCCAGCGCTCATCGAAGAGGCAGGCTTCATCGGCGTGAGGACCAGGCAGCGATGGTCGACGGTGTGGGGGAGCCTCGAGCTGACAACCGCCGAGGAAGCCTGGTCCGAAACCTTGAGTTGATTCACTCCATACTCAAGCTTTCGCAGGAACGTTGAATAAGTGGGTGGCCTCGCCGAGAAGGATCGGACACCCCGCTGGCGTCGGTAGCAGATCTGCTACCTTCGGGCCCGTGACGACCATTCCCCAGAAGGAGCTGCGGAACAACGTCGGCGATGTGCTGCGCCGCGCCGAGGCGGGCGAGCAGTTCACGATCACCGTGTCCGGTAGACCGGTCGCGGAGCTGGGTCCCGCAGCGAGGCGCCGCTGGGTAAGCGCGGCGGCTCTCGAGAGCGTCTTCCGGACCCCCGCTCCGAAGACGCTTGCCCAAGACCTCCAGAGCTTCCCAGGAGCACTCATCGACCCGTTCCAGTGACCCGGGTCCTGCTCGACACGTCGGTCCTGATTGCGGCGGTGCCACCCGAGGACGTCGATGCCGCGATCAGTGCGGCCTCGCTCGCTGAGCTCCATTTTGGCTTACTCGTGGCGAACGACAGGGACGAGGGGGCGCGTCGGGCACAGCGGCTCGGGGTGGTCGAGGCCACGTTTGATCCGCTCCCGATCGATACCGCTGTGGCGCGCGAGTGGGGTCGTCTGGCCGCTGCGGTCATCGAACGTGGCGGACAGCCTCGCCGGCGCGCGATCGACCTGGCGATCGCAGCGACGGCAAACGTCCACGGCGTCCCGCTCCTCACGGCCGACAGCGCCGACTTTGCGATCATCGACGACCTCGTAGACATCAAGCGATTCGAGGCACCCCAGCCCTGACTTCGCGCCGCCGCGGCGAGGCGCGCCCGCCGATAGCATCAGGAGCCGCGCCGACGTAGCTCAGCTGGTAGAGCACTTCACTCGTAATGAAGGGGTCCGGGGTTCGAGTCCCCGCGTCGGCTTTGCAAGCGCCTGCAAAGGGCGGCTTTCTCGTTTCCGACGGATCAGGGGCGACCGAAGTTGGTCCTGAACTGGTTTCCGGAAACGGTGTCGGCGTCGGAATAGGTGGCGATGGACCGCCACCAACCTGAAGAAGGACCGCCAGATCGCGGTCGCCGGCCGGCTCGTCCCCGACGAGTGGCAGAACAAGGACGGCCAGCCACGGTCCCGGTACCTCGTGATCGGCAAAGTCTCCTTCGGCAACGACCGCAACTAGACCGGCGCCGGACCGGACGGACAAGATGAGTAGCCCAACGGCTGGAGGCCAGCCGCCCAAGGCTCGGAGCTCGACCCGCCGATCCGCCCGCTCGACGGACCCCTCCTCACCCCCGCCCGGGCCGTCGTGCTTCTCAACGTCAAGACCAGCTGGATCTACAAAGCCACCCGCACCGGCAAACTCCCCTGCATCCGGCTCGGCCGGCACATCCGCTTCACGCAAGCCATGCTCGGGAACGGCTCCGGACCAGTTGACACGGTCCCGTGCGGCCCCACGTGTTGCCGCCACGGCGTGAGAGGTGACCAGGGGCTGTGCGAGGATGAGAGTGTGTCCGGGGCAGCCACGACCGAGCGATTGTCGGTTGCTGATCTCACGCGCGCCTGGTGTGGTGAGGAGCTGACTATGGAGCAGGTCCAGGCTCGTGTGGACGCCGTGGATCTGCCAGAGGACGCCGATGGGCTCCAATGGCGAGTGGAGGGTGGCTTCCGCACCGCTCACGATGCGATCTGGGTCGGCTCAATCGGCTATGAGCGGCACAAGGACCATCGAGACTTCGCGGCGCATCTGCGGGAGGCTGGGGTTCTGCGGCTGATAGATGTGCGGGCGCTGCCAATCTCCAGGCGCCGCGGCTACGCCAAGACGGCTCTTAGCGAAGCGCTAGCGGAGGCGGGTGTCGAGTATGTGCATGCGAAGCCGCTTGGCAATCCCAAGCCGTTCAGGGACCTCTACAAGTCGGGTCAGGTCGAGGAGGGGCGCGAGCGGTATCGCGAGCACCTGCTCGACGACCACCGCCAGGACCTGCACGACCTGGTTGGCCTGCTTCGGGAGAAGCCGTCGGCGCTGATGTGCGTCGAGCACGACCCCGCGACCTGTCACCGGACAGTCATCGTCGAAGCGCTTGTCGATGAGCTTGAGGTTCGGCTAGACGTTGCCGAGCTCTCCTAGCGCGAGCTGCTCAGGCTGCTTCGGGGGCCACCAGACCCCGAGGATCATGAATGAGGTCGGGTGCTGGTGTTGGTTGCCGACGAAGAACGCCGTGTCGCGCTCGGGTGCGCAGAGTTGCGCCAGCCACTTGGCCCGCATGCGCTCCTCCCAGTTCGCGTCGTGTCGTACCTGCCGGTAGAACTGGACGATCTCCCAGTCGATAATTGTCTGCCGGTGGCCGTTGCAGGCCGGATCGGAGCACCGGTACTTGTACTTGAAGCGGTAGGGGATCTGCTCGATCTCTTTCAGCTGTCGTGTCCGCTCGTCGGCTCCCATCTCGTCCAAGAGGCTCCCCTGGGCCGCCCACGCGGCGGCGATCGCCTTTTTCTCTGCGTCGATGTTGACCTTCTCAATGATGAGGTCTTCGACTACGGCAGGTCTGAACACGCCGAGCGATGTGCCGTCTGCTTTCTGCTCCCGCTGGAGCGCGCACATCGATGGGGCCAACAGAGGCTCGACCCATCGGCGCCGGCGCGCCCATCCTTCGCGTGTTGGGATCGGAGCGCCGGTTGGCTCGATTGAGTCCCGGTCGGGCCGTCTGGTCTCGGGTCGGCGGTCGCCGCCGTGCGCTTCGGCTTTGAGTCGGATTCGCTGGTACTTGGGGAACTGCTGATTGTCCTGAAGCGCCCGAAACGGAATCGGGTAGAGGCGGATCCACCGCGGTCCGGCTGCCGTCATCTCGACGCCTGCGACGCAGCACACCTCGCCGTACGTCCTGCTCAACGCCGGATACGCCTTCACGAGTGGCAGAAATTCAATCTCCTCCATCCCGACCAGTCTGCCAGCTGGTTCGGATAGTCGGAATCATGGGCTGAGGGTGGCACTGGTGTAGACCGAGTCTTTTGCGTCGATGCCGGCCGTGCTCGTCTCTAGTCTCCGTCGGGTGCTTCTCCCTGGAATGCGTCGATGGCCTTACCTGCCGTGTAGATCGCCCTATGCAGCGCTTCCGCGGCGGCTAGCGCAGCCGGAACGTCGATGGTGAAAGGCCCCTCCTCGAGCTGCTCGGTGGTGGGGTCGTATCCGCCTCCCCAATACAGGACTGCCGCTTCATTCACGCCGAGCCTGAGCTCGCGAACAGCATCCCGCTGGAGCTTCCCCTCGCCGCGGGCGTACTCATCGAAGTGCTCGAGGATGTTCCGAGCGTCCCTGGCGCCGGGCGTCGCATAGTCGAAAGTTTCGATCGCTCGGACGAGCGCTTCGCGCTCAACGGGATTGACCCTGAGGCGATCGAGCTCTTTCGCCTGCATCTCCGCGCACAGGCGCAGGAGTCGCAGCTGCCCGAATATCTGTCGCGCATAAATCTGCTGCTCGGGTCCATCCGAAACGCGCGCCTGGGACGCGAACAGCAACAGCGTCTGAAGCGCCCACCACGATTGCGATACGGCGATCGCATAGGGGTTCTCAGCCGGGGACCAATCGTCCTTCTGCTTCTCACGCATGCTTCGGATGGTCCTCTTGCTGTGGGAGCATGGGCACATGCTGCCTGATGTGCTGCGGTCCGGCCTTCGAGTGGTCTTCTGCGGGACGGCGGCGGGCACTAAGTCGGCGGCCACGGGCGCCTACTACGCGGGTCCGGGCAATCAGTTCTGGCCAGTGCTTCACCGGATCGGCCTCACACCGGCCCAGCTCGCCCCGGCCGAATACGAACGGCTGCTCGACTACGGCGTCGGCCTCACCGACGTCTGCAAGACCCGGTCCGGCTCCGATCTCGAGGTCGGCGAGGATGGCTTCGATGTCGACGGGTTGCTCGATCGCCTCCGCCGTGCCGGGCCAGCCCATGTCGCGTTCAACGGCAAGAAGGCGGGCCAAGTCGTCGTCGGCCGCAAGGTCAGCTATGGAGTACAGCCCGAGCAGCTGGCCCGCGCGCGCGTGCACGTACTGCCGTCGACGTCCGGTGCGGCCCGCGGCTTCTGGGATGAAAAACACTGGGTTGATCTCGCTGCAGCTCTCGCGCGATAGTGGGGCCTCCAGTGGCCACCGTCGAAACTAGGTCCCGAAATTGGTCCCGAACCCGGCAAAACCACCCTCCCGGGGACCGACCAGCCGGACAGGACTTGGCTCTAGCAAGCCAAGCTGGCCTCGAATGAGGCTACTCGTAATGAAGGGGTCCGGGGTTCGAGTCCCCGCGTCGGCTCTGGTTCTTCTGCACGCGCCGCGACTCGGGGTCAACGCGGGGGTCAACAGCGGTTGCCTCGGCGGTCCCGGCGACACGCCCCCCGTTTCGCCAACGTAGGGCGCGGCGCGCGCGTCGGCCTCATCAGACGGGCACGCACGCCAGACTGGCGCGCTGCCCGTATGGCGCAGCTTGAGTTGCTGTGTAGGCGGTCGATACCTGACTCATGAAGGTGGAAGGTCACCCGCTGATGAACTCGCGCACTACGCTCCCCGCGCCACCCCCCGGCGTCGCCCTCGAAGATGAGGCGACTCGAAGCGCCGTCGCGCGGTACCGACATGTGGCATGGGGGTGGCTGGCTGCCGGACTCGCTCTGCTCTATCCGATGGTGCTGGTCATCGGAGCTAGCGAAGGGCCTCAGCACCACAGCCGAGGCTTGGAACGCCTCATCGGATATTTGATCGCGGGCTGCGCCGTCGGGATCGGCAGCGGGATCGTTATGGTCCAGCGGGCCAGTCGCTGGCGGAGGTTGCTTAGCACGCAACCTTGGCGCGTGTATCACGCCCGCTACCTGCCGTCTATGCCACGGAGGGCTGACGGAGGTTTGGTGCTGACGAACGAAGATCAACCAAGCGGCCCGCCGCTGGTCGTGCGGATCAGCGCAGCACGATGGCGCGGCGGTCGCCTCGGTAACGAATCCACGGTTTGGGGGTGTGCCGAGTCCCCTGACGAGGTAGTGGTGGCTTTGCCCGTCTCGCGCGAGTTGTATGCGGCCATGCCGCCGCACGGATTCATCGGTCGAAGGTGGAGGCGTGCCCACAAAGCCGAACTCGGTTCCCTTGGCATCGAACTACCCGATGTCATCAACCGACGTTCCCTGGTGGCTGCCATCCTGTTCTCCGCCATCGCCGCTTTCCTACTCTTCGTAATCTTCGGCTTCGTCGTTGAGATTGCCAAGGGCAAGCCCACCGGATCGGCCTTTTGGGTCACCGCGGTTATCACCTGCCTGCTCGCGGCATGGATGCTGCACCTGGCCGCACATTCGTGGTCAAAGGCGGAGTGAACCGGCTTTGGCGGTTGTGCATCCGACCCGGCCCGGCAGCCACCTTCAGCGGTCCAACGCCGCGACTCAAGTCGTTCCATCCGAGGCGGGTGATGGCTGACATGATCCTGTCGATGCGCGGCATGATCCTAGCCCTCTTGGTTGCTCTCGCCTTGGCCGGATGCGGAAGCTCGACTAGCGCGCAAGACCAATTCGTCGCTCGCGCCAGCGGCATCTGCATGAAAACTAGGCGCGCCGAAGCACTAGCCCCCAACTCGATAAGGGAACAGCTTGCAACTACTGCTATCAGCCGCGAGCGATTGGCACATGAACTGGCTGCGCTAAAGCCGCCAGACAGCCTGAAGGCGCGCTACCTTCGGCTTGTGTCTGCGCTAGCACAGGAAGCGTCGCTGCGGCAACGATTTGTTGACGACTATCGACGGCACGACGATGCAGGTGTGATTGCGGCTGGGAGGAAGCTGCGGTACAGCAATCCTGTTCCCCGATTGGCCCTGCAAGTGAATTTGACGGCTTGCGTGTGAGCCTGCCCGTTGACGCCTTCTGTTGGCGACGCTCCGCGCGGGCGCGTTACGGAGAGGTCTGTCCGAGTGTGGGATCGGCCGGTGTCGCCGCAGTCAAACCGTCCGCACGGTCGGTGGCGACGGTCCGCTGACATACTCCTGCAATGGTGCTCGCTCTGCCCGTTGCGGTGCTCGGACTAGCGACACCCGGTCTGGCGGCGGACTACCCGGTAGCCGGCAGCGACCCTGCGCATCGCGTCTACTACGGGCGCGTGACGCGAGCTCGAGGCATCTATTCGCGGGCCGCGGGTGCGGTCAGGGTCGCAGTTACGCTCGCACCAGCGGAGCCATTCGAACAGCCGTCCGCCACTGAGACCCGTCTGCTGGCTCATGTTCGAGTTGTGGGCCGGATTTGCCTGCGCGCTCGACCACGGTCAGGACAGTGCCCGCCGATGAGCTGGACGGCCACCGGGACCGGCGTCGTGCCGCGTCAACGGTTTCGCGACGGACCGACCGAAGTTGTCGTCGCACATCTAGATGTTCATGGCCCTACAGCGATCGGCACTGAAGGGAGCATGGTGCTACTCAACCCTGGCCTTGTGCCCCGCCGTGCCCGCATCTTTCGACTTCAACTAAGCGTTGACTCTCCCAGCGGTGCAATCTCGCTCACCGCCTACTCCCCGAAGTTGCCCGACGCTGCCACGCACTAGATCTTGGACCTGCTCGCTTGTTCGGACCTCTTTCATCTGTTAGGGACTTTGACTTTGGCCACAACCACGATTGGCTGGAGGCGTGCGCCAAGGCGGTCGGCGAATCGAACGCAACGAATAGCTCGTGAGTAGTGCAACACCTCTCTTTGGCTGGAACCCCAATCTGGATATCCCGTCGGGCATTGCTCTAGCGGACCAGCAATGTTTGGCCGATAGCCACGTCCTCGTCGCGATGGTCGACAGCTGCCCGCGAGTACGCCAGATGCCGAGCCTGGTGCCCTGCTGCAACGGGTCAGAGCCGACTGCAGCGAGCTGGGCGGAGGTGTCGTCGTGCGTGGAAGTACGCTGTGTCTCTGATCGCCGATCACGAGTTGTTTCAACGGCTTCGACGAGCTTTGGTTCTTCGAGCAGGCGCCACACGAGAGCAAGCCCGAGTCCGTTCCGCTGACCTCAGATGTTCCGGTCAAGCAGCAGCCGCCGCGCAACTTGGTCGCCTGGATGCGCACCAATCGCGTCTTTGCCGGCCTTGGAGACGGTGCGGGCCTGAACTTCGTGACGTTCCAGCCGTCACTAGCCGCCTTGTGGCGTGAGTTACGCGTCCGGCCCCCGGGCAGTAGCTAAGACGGCTATCAACAGACCCATCATCGAAAGGAACACCACCCCGGCGAGGCCGTGAATGGGAGCGACGCCCAGCGATGTAAGCCACTCGGCGCCCGGACGGCCGCGTACTAGAGGAAGGTCCAGTAGGCGGCTTGCTGAGATGCCGCCAGACTTGCGACAGATGTCAAAGGCACCAGTCGCTCTGGGTGCGGCCGTCGCCGCTGTGTGTCTCGCTGGGTGCTCGGCGAGCCTCCACCTTGGCGACGGCGTCACGCGAAACTCCTCCAGCGCCCCGCTTGTGGGGGGTGCCCTCGCGCAGGACGAGTGGATAGCTCGCGGCGAGGTAACGAGCGCAGACGATGGAGGCATGTCCAAGGTTGGCGAACAACTCAAGCGATACTGGTTTTTCCAGAGCCAGTGTTCAGGTGGCCGTTGCGTTCTGTTGTGGACCCGCCCCATCGACATTGGCAATTTCACGGCGGAACTCACTCGCGCCGGAACGGCGTACACGGCGACGTTCCGCAACGAGGCCGACCCATGCGCAAGCCCCCACAGCCACGTCGTCAAGGCGCTTGGACTCATCACGTCCGTATTCAGGGTCTACTTCGGGCCTGGTCCGGACCGCATGAGCGCCAGCGAGCACACCTTCCCGACAAGCAACATCTGCGGGCCATTCGACCGAACGATCCGCTGGACGGCGACGCGCGTCTCTAGCGGCGGGACCAGCGCGCCATCTTCGGCGGGGCACTCCTCCGTCTAGCGCGTATTTCGCTAGATGTTTCGCGGCTTCGCGACGTCGAATGCTTATTGGGATTCTTCGGCGGGAGTCAGGCCTTCGTGCTCGAAGTGGCCCACAACGCTGATGTTGAGTTCCGTCGGGAAGCGCCACGATCTCAGCCACCGGCGGGTCGGCTTGCCGGAAGGCAGGACGGACGATGTGGCGAAGATCAGCAGCCGTTCTCGGCCCTTGAGCGCTTCGGCCCGGCAGGTCTGGAGTCCCAGGTCGTACTTCCGGAACACATGAAAAGGCCAGCATTCGATGGCCCGCGGTCCTTCGTGGTAGGCGGCCTGCCAAGTGGAGTAAGGCCTGACGCCCATCTCGCTTAGGAGCCGGCGCATGCTGGCTTCGCTGAGCGGAAGCGACGGTGTCCTGCTCAAGCAGGCCCATTCCGGAGACTGCTGCCCTCGGCACTTCGTGACACGGAAGCCCGGTGCCCTGTGAAGGCTTGCAAGGGTTGCCGTCGCGAGCGCGGGCGTGGTGCCGTAGATGCGGGCGTGCTTTGCGAATTCGCTTCGATGTCGCTGGTTCGCCCCTGCGATTCGCACCGTTGCCACGGCCAGCGACCCCGCCGCGGCGCAAGCCAATACTGCCGTCGCGAGCCGCCTCCTCATAGATCACGTATCGGCCACCCGCGCTGTGGCGTTAGCGGCACGTGAAACCTGTCCGCGCCGCGTGTTGGAGTACTCGTTCGAGCGGCAAGCCTACGTCGCGGTACACGACCCTGGTGCGTTGTAGCCCCCACCGTGGAGCGCATCTACGACGGGTCTAGCTCGGACTAAGACGGCGGCGTCGGCCCCGACATCGCAGCGTAGCCGCCTGCGGGATACTGGCCGCGTGATGTCTGAGGAGTCCACGACCCCCGACCTGGTGGAGCTTGTGCGCAAGCAGTTTGAGGCTTTGAATCGCCGTGATCTCGACGGGGTGATGAGCAGCGTCGCCGAAGATGGGGTCTTGGACGGACGGGCGGACCTCATCGAGGGTCGAGCGGCGATACGTGGCTTCCTTGACGAGTGGTTCGGGGCCTACGAGGAATTGGACTATGAGCTTGACGAGGTCAGTCACCTCGGCGGTGGGGTTGTGTTTGCCGTGGTGATTCAGGACGGGCGTCTGGTTGGCAGCGACGGCCGTGTTCGACAACGTGAGGGATGGGTCTACCTCTGGGTGGGAGGCTCGATCGCTCGCCTTACGACCTCCGAGGTCGACGAGGCCCGTGCAGCCGCCGAACGCCTCGCGCAGGAGCGGGGCTAGGCGATGTCGCAGGAGAACGTGGAGATCGTCCGCCAGGCCCTTGCTGCGTTCGACTCCGACGGCATCGCTGGCGTTGCGGTGTTCTGTCCCAAACCGCTTCGGGAGGCCGATGGACGACCACAACTGGCGCCAACGTGTGTTCAATCCCGCTGCTGAGCGCGCGGGCGTCGATTGGGCGACGCCGCACACCCTGAGGCACGGCTTGGCAACCTTGATGGACGAGCACGGCTACACGGCTGCGAAGATCGCCGCGCAGCTTGGTCACGCAGACGGCGGGGCGCTCGCCATGAAGACCTATGTCCATGCAGAAATGTCCGAGGCCCCGTCGTTTATCGACCTTTCGTTCGGTGGGCCGGATGGGGTCAACGCGGGGGTCAACACCGCAGCCGAATCTGGCCGAACCCCACCGAAGGCGTAGACGTTGCGCACGGGCCTTTCCGAAGCCATCCGAAGCTGCCAGAAGCGCCAGGTTGAAACTCGTAACGAAGGCGTCCGGGGTTCGAGTCCCCGCGTCGGCTTGGATACGCAGTGGTGCCGATCGTCGAGTTCTCAGGCATCCTGAGCGTTGCGACGGTGTTCTGGCTCTGTGAGCGCGGCGATGTCTTCGAGATCAATTGGCCGTCCGGCTGCGCGCTTCATGCTGATCAGGTCGTCGCGTCCGACGATCGGTACCTCGAGCTCTCCGAGGGCGATCACCAGACCGCGGGCGCGCAGCTGCTCGAACCTTGCCGCCCCCGGCGCGTCGTGCAGCAGGTCGATGTCTCCGACGGGCGTGGAGAACTGCCAGAGCGTTGCCCGCCGCAGCATCGATGCGGTGATCTTGAGGCCCTCGTTTCCTGGGTTCAGCGCGCGCGCCTGAAGCTCACGCAGGGCGGCGGCGACACGTCGGAGGTTGGAGCGGTCCGGAGCCGGGATGAGGTCGACGTCGTTGGTCATGCGGACATGCCCGTGGACCTGCACCGCGACGCCGCCCACGACGACGTACTGCACGGCGTGAGCGGCGAGGACCGCGAAAATCCTCTCTGCGTCAAGCGGTGGATCAGGCAAGCGATCGCGCCCTGCGCCCCGCCGCGGCGAGCCTGCCCCCCATCCTGTCCCAGGAGACGGCGAGCTCGAGCCTCTCCCGCGGGGTGCGTGCCAGGGTGCTCGTCATGTGAGCGGGATCCCAGTGGCCGGGTAAGCGGCTCGCCTGCAGCAAGGGCTCCTCGCCCATGGCGATCATGAGGCCGCGCAGGGTCGCGAACGTCGGCGAGACCTGGCCCCGCTCGATGCGGCTGACGGCGGCCTGTGTGGTGCCGGCGCGGATTGCTAGTCGCCTCTGGCTGAGGCCGAGCCGTTCGCGGGTGGTGCGGACGAGCTCTGCCGGGGTCACGAGGATATGATACCATAAAAGATATCACGATCGCCAAGACTGTCTGGTCTTGCCTCAGGCGCCGTCTCGAAGCCGCTCGACGGCGTCGAGGATGAGATCGAGGCCGAACTCGAACTCGTCCGCGAACTCGAAGCCGGCCCCCGTGACATAGCCGCCGACCGTCTCGGCGATATACGGATGCTCCTCGGCCGGGAGTTTGCGGAGCAGCAGCTTGGAGAGGCTCGCCTCGTCGACCGGGATGCTGTCCCTCTGGACCGCGAACCCCTTCTCCTGAAGGGCGAAGCCGTAGATGTAGCTGTCCTGGACCGAGTACGCGTGGACCGCCATCTCGACCGAGAAGCCCGCCGCCCGAAGGCAGCCGAGCACGGCATCGTGGAGGCCGACGTTCGCCGGCCCTGGACTCATGCGCGACTCCATCAGGCCCACGGCCCAGCGATGGCGCGAGAGAGCGTCTCGGGTCGAGATCGCCCGTCGGCGCATCTCGGCCCTCCAGTCGGCTCCGGCCCGCGGCGGCTCGATCTCGCCGAAGACGATCTCGACCATGCCGTCGAGCATGTCCTCCTTGTTGGCCACGTGGTTGTAGAGCGACATCGCCTCGACGCCGAGATCCTTTGCGAGCTTTCGCATCGTCAGCGACTCGACCCCGGCCTCGTCGGCGATGGCGACGGCCGCGCTCAGGACGCGCTCCCTGTTGAGTCGGGCCCTTGGTTCCTCGCTTTGCCGCGCTTGCTTCGGGCTCGCCATCCTCACCTCCTTCCGGGGCCGCACTTGACAGGCTTACGCCGTATGTGTAGCTTACACCGTACGCTTACATTGTACGCAGATGGCGTACGCGACGACAAGGAGCCCGATGCCCCCCTACCCGGTCCAGTACTCCGTCGACTATCCAGAGCGCCCGCTCAACCGCCTCACCTCGGCCTTTCGGATCTTCACGGCGATCCCGATCCTTATCGTCCTCGCGGCGATCGGCGGGTTCAGCGCCCGCTACAGCGGCACCGGATCCGCCGGCACGGTCGCCGCAGGAGGTGCCGGTCTCCTGGGCCTGCCGCCGCTGCTGCTCATCGTCTTTCGCCAGCGCTATCCACGCTGGTGGTTTGACTGGAACCAGCAGCTCCTGCGCTTCTCAAACCGTGTCGGCGTCTACGTCGCGCTCATGGACGACCGCTACCCCTCGACCGAGGAGCAGCAGGCCGTGCATCTCGACTTCGACTACCCCGACGCGGGCGGCGAGCTGAACCGCTGGCTGCCGCTCGTGAAGTGGCTGCTCGCGATCCCCCACTACGTCGTGCTGTTCTTCCTCTACGTCGGCGCCTTCTTCGCGGTCATCGGCGCGTGGTTCGCGATCCTGTTCACCGGCCGCTACCCCCGAGCGATTTTCACCTACGTCGAAGGCGTCATGCGCTGGCAGAACCGCGTCGTCGGCTACGCCTTCATCCTCGTCACCGACGCGTACCCGCCCTTCCGGCTGCGTCCCTGAGGCGCTCGTCCGCCGGCCGGCGATGAAGAGCTCGCGCTACCGGGGCTCGAGCAGGACGATCGGGATCTGCCGGTCGCCGGCGTTGCGCTGGAAGAACTCGTAGTCCGGATAGAAGGCGACGAACTCGGGCCACAGCCGTGCCCGCTCCTCCTTTGCGAGCTCCGAGGCCGAGGCCGTCAGACGTCCGAGCAGGGACCCGGTCATGTCAGCCACGCCGAGAGCTCCTTCAGCGCGTCGGGGATGACGTAGTAGTAGGCCCACAGGCCGCGGCGCTCGGAGTCGACGATGCCCGCGTCGCGCAGCTTCTTGAGGTGGTGCGAGAGGGTTGGCTGCGATATGTCGAAGAGGGGCACGAGCTCGCACACGCAGACCTTGCCGGCGTGTTTGCTCAGGACGTCGACGAGCTGCAGGCGGATCGGGTCGCCGAGCGCCTTTGCCACCTCGGCCATGCGCAGCGCATGGTCGCGCGCCACGTCGGGGTAGAAGATCGGCTCGCAGCAGGGCTCGCCCGCCGCTCGCTTCTGCTTCGGCGCCAGTTCGAGATCGACGCTCATCAATCTATACATATCAATAACACTTACGTTTGTCAATGTAATACGATTTTGGACATGACGACGCGCGTGGCGATCAACGGCTTCGGTCGCATCGGGCGTCTGGCCCTGCGTGCGGCGTGGGACTGGCCGGAGCTGTCGTTCGTGCACGTCAACGAGTTGGCCGGCGACGCGTCGACCGCCGCTCACCTGCTGACGTTCGACTCGCTCCACGGGCGCTGGTCGCGCGACGTCCGCGGCGAGGGCGACGCGCTGACGGTCGCCGACACGACGCTCGGCTACAGCAGCGCGGCGGACCCCGGAGCCGTGCCCTGGGGCGACCTGGGGATCGACATCGTGCTCGAGTGCACCGGCAGGTTCCGCACGACAGAGGCGCTGTCCGCCTACTTCGAGCAGGGCGTGCGCAAGGTGATCGTCGCGGCGCCGGTCAGGGACGGCGCCCTCAACCTCGTCGTCGGCGTCAACGACCACCTCTACGATCCCGCCCGCCACGACCTGATCACCGCGGCCTCCTGCACGACCAACTGTCTCGCGCCGCTCGTCAAGGTGATCCACGAGGGCATCGGGATCCGCCACGCGCAGATCACGACGCTGCACGACATGACGAACACGCAGACGCTGATCGACGCGCCCCACAAGGATCTCCGACGCGCGCGTGCGGCGAGCGTGTCGCTGATACCGACGACGACCGGATCGGCGACGGCCATCGGCCTGATCTTCCCGGAGCTCGAGGGCAAGCTAGACGGGCTCGCGGTACGCGTGCCGCTGCTGAACGCATCGTTGACCGACTGCGTGTTCGAGGTCGTCCGTCCGACTACTCCCGAGGAGGTCAACGGGCTCCTGCAGACGGCGGCCGACGGGCCACTCGCCGGCATCCTCGGCTATGAGAGCCGCCCCCTCGTGTCGGTCGACTTCAAGGACGACCCCCGGTCGGCAATCGTCGACGCGCCCTCCACGCGGGTCACCGACGAGACCCAGGTGAAGGTTCTCGCGTGGTACGACATCGAGTGGGGGTACGCCAACCGGCTCGTCGAGCTTGCGCGTGCCGTCGCCGCGAGCATGCCGGCGGCGATGCTCGACGAAGGAGACAAGGGGGCGGCAGTTGGCTAGCGACGCCGTCGGGGCCGGGTCGGACGCCGGATATCAGCGCGGGGAGGACAGGCGCAACTACCTGCTCGTCACGGCCGGCTACTGGACGGACACGCTCGTCGACGGTGCCACGCGCACCCTCGTCCTCTTCTACTTCGATCGCCTGGGCTACACGCCGCTGCAGGTCGCCTCGCTGTTCGTCCTCTACGAGGTCGCCGGCGTCGTCACGAACCTCGTCGGCGGCTGGCTGGCGGCCAGGCTCGGGCTTAAGATCACGCTGTTCATGGGCCTGGCCATCCAGGTGCTGGCACTCGCGATGCTCGGCCTGGCGCCCGCGTCGCTGCTGGTCGTGCCGTACGTCATGTGCTCCCAGGCGCTCTCCGGGGTGGCCAAGGATCTCAACAAGATGAGCTCCAAGAGCGCCGTCAGGCTCGTCGTCGGCGAGGGCGATCAGTCGTCGCTGTATCGCTGGGTGGCCATCCTGACGGGGTCCAAGAACGCGCTCAAGGGGATCGGGTTCTTCCTCGGCGGCCTGCTGCTGACGCTGTTCGGCTTCCGCGCCGCCCTGCTCGCGTTGGCGGCGCTCGTGCTCGTCGCGCTCGTGCTCAGCTCGACCATGATCCGGGGGCATCTCGGCCGGCCCGACAGCAGCGCGAAGTTCACCCAGATGTTCTCCAACAACCGCGCCGTCAACATCCTCGCCGCCGCCCGCGTGTTCCTCTTCTCCGCCCGCGACGTCTGGTTCGTCGTGGCCCTGCCGTTCTTCCTCTATGCCGAGCTGGGGTGGACCTTCTGGCAGGTCGGGACGCTGCTCGCGGTGTGGGTCATCGGCTACGGCGCCGTCCAGGCCGCCGCGCCGCGGCTGGTCCGCCGGCGTGCCGGCGCCGAGCCCGACGGCCGGACGGCCGTATGGCTCGCGCTCGCACTCGCGCTCTGTCCCGCGGCGATCGCGGCCGCACTCGACGCCCACGTCGACCCGACAGTCTCGATCCTCGTCGGCCTCGTCCCCTTCGGCGCCGTCTTCGCGATGAACTCAGCGGTCCACTCCTATCTGATCCTCGCCTACGCCGACAACGACAAGGTCGCCATGAACGTCGGCTTCTACTACACGGCGAACGCCCTCGGGCGCCTCGCCGGCACCGTGCTCTCCGGCGTCATCTACGAATGGCAGGGCCTGACCGCATGCCTGTGGACGGCGTCCGGCTTCGTCGTGGCCACCGCCCTCCTGTCGCTGCTGCTCCCGCGCGAGCCGCCACCGAGTCCCGTCGCCGCAGGACACACCATCGAAGCCCTCGTTACGTCAAGCTGACCTGCGATGAACGCCCGGCGGGCAACCGCGCAGGAGCTGCCGGAGTTGACCGGGGCGCTGGCCCGGGCCTTCATGGACGACCCGGTCGCGCGATGGTCCTGCCCTCCGGAGCGGCTGCGTGCGTCGGTGCTCGAGCGCTTTCACGGAACCCGTCTGCGCCAGCTCCACTGCCACGACGAGGTGTGGACGACGGACGGGCTCGGCTGCGCCGCGCTGTGGGCGCCGCCTGAGCACGGCCGCACGAGCTGGCACGAGGACCTCGCCCTGGCGCGCTGCATCGTGCGGGCGCGAATCGCCCAGCGGCTCCCGCTGACGATCGCCGGCCTGCTCGGGGTCGAGCGCCGCCACCCGCGCGAGCCACCGCACTGGTATCTCGCGGTCCTCGGAACCGATCCCGCCGAGCAGGGACGGGGGCTGGGGTCGGCCGTCCTGCGGCCGGTCCTCGAGCGCTGCGACACCGACCAGGTCGGCGCCTATCTCGAGTCATCGAAGGAGCGGAACATCGACTTCTATGCCCGTCACGGCTTCCGCGTCACCGAGGAGATGCGGCTGCCGTGGGGGCCGATCATCTGGCCGATGTGGCGCGACCCGGCCTAGCGACCGAATCGTCGCTGTATCGTTCGGCCCCATGCGCGTCTTTCACAGGGAGCACGCCGGCCGGCCGGTCCGGGTGACGTGGATGCTCGAGGAGATCGGCGAGCCCTACGACATCGCGCGCATAACGAGTGAGGAGGGCAAGGGCGAGGAGCACCTGGGCCGTCATCCGCTCGGCCGCGTGCCGGTGCTCGAGACCGATGACGGCAACCTCTTCGAGTCGGGCGCGATCTGCCTGCATCTGGCCGACACCCATCCCGACTGTGGCCTGCTGCCGCCGGTCGGCACCCGCGACCGGGCCCTCGTCTACCAATGGGCGTTCTTCGCGCCGGCCGAGCTCGAGCCGCGCCTGATCGCCGCGGCCAAAGATGCCTCGGGCGACCCCGAGCGCGCCGCCGCATCTCGGGCGCGCTTCGTCGACGCCGTCGGCGCCGTGTCGAGGGGTCTCGGCAGCAACGACTATCTCGTCGCCGGGCATCTCACCGTCGCGGACGTGCTCGTCGGCACGGCCCTGGCCTTCACCGCCAAAGCGGGACTCGACGACGTGCTGCCGGCCAACCTCAAGGACTACGTTGCGCGCCTCGGCGAGCGACCGGCCTTCCAGCGCGCCGTCGCTCAGACGCACGGCTGACGCCGGTTCCGGCGACTAGCTCTTCCCGGCGGCCTCGTCGCGCTCGATCCAGCGACGCAGTCCCATCGCGCTGGCCCGGCTGAGGGCGATGAACTCGTAGTCCTCGGCCTCGCCGGCCGGCATCCGCGCCCGCAGGTGCTCGGCGACGCGCGCGAGGAACACGTCCTCGCCCTCCCGCGCCCAGCGCTCGTGGCGGTCGAGCGCCTCGCACATCTGCGCCAGATGCTCAGCCGGGTCGGCCACGGGCCCGTAGTGCGGCAGCGCCAGGCGCTCCGGCCGCCAGTCGGCGAGCAGCTCGAGCGAGGTGCGCCACGCCCGCAGGTCGATGTCCGGGGGCGGCGTCGGCGGGAACACGACCCCGGAGCCCAGGCGGACCCCGGCCACGTCGCCCGGCAGCGCCAGGCCGCTGTCGCGATCCAGAAAGGCCACGTGGTGGGAGGCGTGGCCGGGCGTCCAGCGGGCCAGGAAGCGCCCGATCGCCTGACCGTCGGCGATCGTCCTCAGGTTCGCGCGCGGAATCGCCACCACGTCGCCGACCAGGCGCACGAAGCTCGAGCCAAACACGCGGCGGGCGCTCGCCACCAGGCGCGCCGGATCCTCGAGATGGGGAGCGCCGACCGGGTGCACGTAGACCTCGAGGTCGGGCCAGCGCTCGACCAGGGCCCCGGCCGCGCCGGCGTGGTCGAAGTGAATGTGGGTCAGCAGGAGCGCTCGGGGCCGCCGCTCGCCGAGACCGGCCAGGAGCTCCTCGAGACACGCGCTCGGGCCGCAGTCGACCAGAACGTCGCCGCACAGCCACGCGCCGAGGAGCCCAGGCCGCCCGTCGGAGCGCAGGTCGATGATCTCGCCGTCCATCGACCTAGTCCGCCGGGGGGGTCACGTGAGCGTCGCCGCGAGCACGCGGTCGGGCGCTTCGAGAGCCGGCCAGTGCGCGACATCGTCGAGGGCGAGCAGGGCAGCGTCGGGCATCCGCCGGGCGATGTGCTCGGCCATGTGGGCACCCGAGATCTGATCGAGCATGCCCCATACGAACGCCACCGCCACGTCGGTCCCCTCCATCGCCTGCGTCCAGCGCTCGCCGTGGAGCTTGCGGTCGGCGATGTAGCGGATCAGCAGGTGCATGATCCGCTCGCCCGCGTCGCAGCTCATCGCCCGCCACATCTGGGCGCTGTCGCGCGCCGCGTCGAATCCCGGGGCGAACGTCGGCGCCAATGCCGCGGTCATCAGCTGCTCGTTGACCGTCGCGCTCAGCTGTGGTCCCTGCTCTGGATCCAGCAGCGCCGTCTGGACAGGCTCGGGCCGGTGGAGGTCGGGGTAGACGCCGCCGTTGAGCAGATGCACGTCGAGGAGCTCGACTGCAAGGACGCCCTCGGCCCGGCGGGCCAGGAGCTCCTGCGTCACCGACACGGCGTAGTCGTGGGCAAGCAGTCGCGTCGAGACGACGGCCTCGCGGCGCCACAGCGCCTCCACGAGGTCGGCCTGCTCGTGCAGCGAGTAGACGTGCTCGCGCGGCTTCTCCGACGCCCCGAAGCCGAGGAAGTCGGGCAGCAGCAGCGCGTGGCGGCGGGCGAGCGCCGGCGCGACCCGGGCCCAGTCGTGCGAGGAGCTCGGAAAGCCGTGCAGCAGCGTCATCGTCGGCCCCGCGCCCATCCTGCGCAGGAAGACGGCGCGCTCGGTTCCCGACAGCTCGAGCCGCACCGACTCGCCTCCCGACCACCACTCCTCGATGTCCACGGCGCCATTATCGTGGCTGGCCTTGTCCGAGCTCGACCGGATCCTGCATCGCGTGCCAGATCGCTCCGGTCCGGCGACCCACCGTCAGCTGACCGTGTTCGCCAGGCGCATCGGCGTGCTCGCCCTGGCCGCCGCCGGACTCCTCCTGCTCGGCGCGGCCGGGCTGGCCATCAGCGAGGGCGACGGCTTCTGGTACAGCTTCCGCTGGGCACTCGACACGGCGGCGACCGTCGGCGGCTTCCCGCAGCCGCATTCGACGGCCGGACAGATCGTGCAGGTCTCGCTGACGGTCCTCGGCGTGGGTACGCTCTTCTATGCCCTGGCCACCGTCACGGAGTTCTTCGTCGCCGGCCACCTCGGTGACCTGCTGGGCGCACGGCGGATGCAGAAGATGATCGACTCGCTCACCGACCACCACATCATCTGCGGGTTCGGCCGCGTCGGCCGCCAGGTCGCCAGCGACCTCCAGGCCGCGCGGGCGCCCTACGTCGTCGTCGACGCGGACGATCGCAACCGCCACCGGGCCGAGGGTCTCGGCATCAGCTTCATCGAGGGCGACGCGGCCGACGACGTCGTCCTCGTCCAGGCCGGCATCGCCCGCGCCCGCTCGATCATCGCCTGCGCCGACTCTGACGCCGACAACGTGTTCATCACGCTCACCGCCCGCGAGCTTCGCGCCGACATCCCGATCGTCGCCCGGGCCGCGATCGAGGACACCGAGAAGAAGCTCAAGCGCGCCGGCGCCGACCGGGTCATCTCGCCCTACAAGTCCAGCGGAACCGAGATGGCGCGGCTCGCGCTGCACCCACAGCTGAGCGGGGTGTTCGACGTCAACGCCGAATACCGCATGGAGGAGATCGAGGTTGACACGGGCTGCGAAGCAGTCGGGCAGACCGTCGGCGACATTCGCGGCGGCTCGATGATCGTGGGTCTGCGCCGCGGACCCGAGTTCCAGCCCCAGCCGCCGGCCGAGACGCAGCTGCGCGCGGGCGACGTGATCCTCGCGATGGGCACGCCGACCGCCCTCGAGCGCCTCGAGGAGGTCTCCGACGCGCGCAGGGATGGGCACTGAGCGTCGGCCGGCGCGGCTTCGGCCGCGGGCCATAGGATGGGCGCCGTGCGCGCCCGTCACGTCCACGTAGAACACGAGTTCGCCAAGCCGCCCGAGCGGATCTTCGCCCACCTCGCCGAGCACGAGAACCTGGCCGCCCTCTTCGGAGCGAAGGTCACGAGGCTGCGCGACGGCGATCGCGAGCGCAACGGCGTCGGCTCTGCGCGCCGGCTCCAGGTTCGCCTCTTGCCGCCCTTCGAGGAGACCGTCACAGAGTTCGTCGCACCCGAGCGCATCGTCTACCGGATCACGAAGGGCAGTCCGCTGCGCGGTCACGTCGGCGTGATGACGTTCGCGCCGTCCCCGGCCGGTGGCACCAGCTTCGTCTACGACATCCGCATCGCCTCGCCGTTCCCGCTCGTCGCCCCGCTCGTCCGCGCCTCCCTCACGCGCTCGATCGAGGCTTCTCTGGCGGGCGTCGAGCGCGACGCCTGAGCCCGGCTCAGGCGCCCGTCGTGAGGACCATGCGCAGTCGCGCCGCGCCGCTCAGCATCCGCTCGTAGGCCTCCTGCGCGCGCTCCAGCGGAAGCGTCTCGATCATCGGCCGTACGCCCGTCAGGACGCTGAAGTTGAGCGTGTCCTCGGAGTCGATCGACGTCCCGGACGCGTGGCCCGCGATCGACGTGCTGCCGCCGATCAGCATCACCGGCGCCGCCGGGCATCCCCTCAGATGCCTATCGTGCGGGGTCGTGCCCGATGCCCCCTTCTCCGCCGTCCTCGATCGCGACGAGGCTGTCCTGCGGTTCCCCTACGACGACGGCCTGCGCCAGCTCCTGCGTGCCATCCCCGGCCGCCGTTGGGATCCGGCCGGCCGCGCCTGGTGCGTCCCGCTCGAGCCCGACCAGGCAGAGGCGCTGGGCCGCCTGTTCGCCGGCCTGCCGGGCACGCCCGACATCAGCCCCGAGCTCGCCCGGGCCATCGTTCGCCGGCGCGCCCGGCGCCGTCGCGACGAGTGCCTCGTGGACCTCGCCCGTCCCGACGAGGCATGGTGGCTGAGCTTCGCCACCGATGGCGCCGCCACGCCCGTCGCCGCCCTGCTCGCCCACCCCGACGCGCGCGAGCTGCCGGCGATCGGCCGCGCGCTCGTGCCGCTCGACGACACGGCCGCCGCCCTGCTCGAGGGCCTGGGGGACCCCGGCGGGCTTCGCCTCAGCCCGCTCGCTCGTCGCGCCCTGCTCACCCACGGTGAGGAGACCGGGGTCGTCGAGCGCACGCCCGAGCCCGAGCGGGCAGCGCACGATGTCGAGTTCCGCCGAGATCGGCGAGGCGAGCACTGGATCCTCGTCTCCGGAGCACACGCCCAGCTGGCCCGCGTCCTCGCCGATCGGTCGGGGCTGCGCGCCCTCGCCGGTCCCGAGCGGTCGGTTGGCCTGGCCGCGGCCGAGGGTGACGCCGAGGAGATCCTGGCGCTACTCGACCAGCTCGAGGACGCCGAGATCGATCCCCGTGTCCATCAGTGGCTGCGACGGGCGACGACCTGGCGCGGCAACATCGAGGTCCAAGGGCCCGGCGATGCTCCGACCTTCCTCCTGATCGGAGACGCGATGCGCCTGCCGCGGGTGCTCCGCGACAAGGCCGTGAGTGCGCCGGGCGGCGCGACGGTCGCGTTGACGGTCGAGTCGTGGCTCCTCATCGACTCTCACCTCGACGGGTGGCTGAGTCCCGCGGCGAAGCGGTGCGTGGCCGCTCTGAAGGCAGGCCGGCCGGCGCCGGCCGCCGTGCTCGAGCTCGCCGGGCCGCAGGAGGCGCTGACGTTCGTGCTCGCCCCTGGGCACGACGAGAGCCGCAGCGAGAGCTTCTCACGCCTGCCGGGTGCGTTTCGCCCGCGGCCCGGACGGCGGGCGCGGCGCCGCGGCGCGCAACCGCCGGCGATCCGCGCCGACCCCTTCTGCGTGCCCTCCCTCGACGCCTTCCTCGCCGACGGCGAGGTCTGGGTCGAGGAGGATGCGCTCGCCCAGCTCCAGGACATCCGTGAGCAGCACGCCCGCGCCGCGGGCCTCGTCGAGCTGTCGAGCGCCACCGACGCGCCCCTGGCGCTCCCCGCGCTTGGCGGCGAGCTGAAGCCCTTCCAGCGGGCCGGCGTGAGCTACCTGCTCTCCCAGCGGCGCGCGTTCCTCGCCGACGAGCAGGGACTCGGCAAGACGATCGAGGCGCTCGCGACGCTCGAGGCGGCCGGCGCCTTTCCCGCGATCGTCGTGTGCCCGGCGAGCCTGAAGCTCAACTGGCTGCGCGAGATCGCCCGCTGGCTGCCTGCACGGAGCGCTCAGGCCGTCGCGGGCAACGGGCGCGGCGAGGCCATCGGCGCGGCCGACATCACCGTCGTCAACTACGACATCGTCGCCGCCCGGCTGACCGAGCTGCAGGCGCTGGCGCCCGCCGCGCTCGTGCTCGACGAGTCCCACTACTGCAAGAACGCCGCCGCCAAGCGCACGCGCGCGGTCCAGCGGCTGGCCGCCGAGGTCCCCCGCGACGGCATCGTCCTCGCGCTGACCGGCACACCGGTCGTCAACCGACCGGCCGAGTTGATCTCCCAGCTGCGGATCCTCGGACGCCTGGAGGAGTTCGGCTCGGGCGCGAAGTTCGGCGAGCGCTTTCGCGGAACCGACGCTCACCTGCGCCTGCACTGGCACCTGCGCGCGCGCTGCTTCGTCCGGCGGCTCAAGGTCGACGTCCTGCCCCAACTGCCGGCCAAGGCGCGCGCGGTCGTGCCGGTCGAGCTCGACAACGAGACGGAGTACCGGCTGGCCGAGCGCGACCTCGTCGCGTGGCTGCGCAGCCAGCCCCTGGATCTGCGCGAGCTCGACGCCCGCGTCGCCGCGGCCCTCCGCGCCGAGCGCCTCGTGCGACTGAACGCGCTCAAGGTGCTCGCCGCCCGCGGCAAGCTGCACGCCGCGCTGACCTGGATCCACGACTTCTGCTCATCCGGCGAGCGACTCGTCGTCTTCGCCCACCACCGCGAGATCCAGCGCGCCGTGCTCGACCACTTCCCGGCGGCGCTGCACATACTCGGCGGGGACAGCCACGGCGCGCGCGATCAGGCCGTCCAGGCGTTTCAGGCGCCCGATGCCAAGGCCAACCAGCTGATCGTCTGCTCGATCGAGGCGGCCGGCCACGGGCTGACGCTGACGCGCTCGTCGAACGTCGTCTTCCTCGAGCTCGACTGGACGCCGGCCAAGCACGACCAGGCCGAGGATCGCTGCCATCGCATCGGCCAGCAGGACTCGGTCAACGCCTACTACCTGCTCGCCGCCGGCACCGTCGACGAGACGATCGCGACGCTGCTGGAGCGCAAGCGAGCCATAATCGGCGCGGTCACGGACGGGCGCGAGGAGGACGAGGAGGGCGTCGTCGACGCCCTGATCCGGGAGCTGACGGGCGCGCCGTACCGCCATCTGAAGGCCGTCGCGTGAGCGCCGCTCACGGCGCGTGAGCGCGGCTCAGGGGTTCAGGACGAGCTCGTTCATGATTTTGCCCCACGATTCCACCGCCCTGGCTTCGCCGTCGGTCAGCTGCACTTCGAGCGCGTCGGAGCGTCTGGCGAGCGACTTCAGCGCCGGCGTCTCGTAGCGCGCGAGGCGCGGGGGCAGGAGGCCGAGCGCGACCCAGGCCGGCATGAAGCGCGCGACGAAGCGGGTCGTGGTCGGCGGCAGCGTGCGGTAGCCGCCGGCTGCCCAGGCGCGGATGTCGGCGCACAGGTTGGGAGGGGCGAGCGAGGCGAGCGTCTCGACCTGCGCCGCGTAGGCGCGAACCGCGCCGGTCAGGCGCCCGTCGCTCCAGTGCAGCCGTCGTACAGTTGCGACGAAGCCGCGCAGCGCCGGCACGTTGAGATGGTAGGCGGCGAGGACCATCGCGCCGATGACCTCGTCGCTCAGCTGCGTCGACTGGCTGTTCTGGGGCGAGCCCGACGCCGCCATCGGGCAGTCTCGCGTGACCTGCGCCAGCACCTTCAACGGCGCGGCTTCGGCGCGCCGGAGCAGGCCCCTGGCCGTGTGGACGAGCGAGTAGTTCGCTTGCAGGTACGCGGCGCTGGCGGCCACGTCGGAGGCGCTCCCCGCGGCGCCGGCGGATGGCGCCGCGAGCAGCGACGCCGCTGCGAGCAGGCCGGCGATCTGGGTCCGGAGTGTCATCAAATGACAGCCTAGGCGATCCGCCGAGGGCCGGCGCCTGGCCACGAAGAACTTCCTAAGGATGGCTCGCCGGGCCGCTCGTGCTGCGCGAACGGCCACACCCGCCCGGTATTGTCTGCGGCCGGCGAGCCACGGTCGGAACCCGTCGTTGGGGGCGGCGGCGACGGCGCAGCCATGGGCCGGCGCTGCTTGCGCTCGGCGGCCCGCGCATCCTGTTCGTCGGCGCCCAACCCCATGAAGAGGAATCGATACATCGTCCTGCCGGTCGTGGTCCTCGCATGGATCATCGCGGCGCTCGCGGTCGGCTCACCAAGCCTCGACCTGTTCGCGAGCAGCGCGAGCAGGACCTCGCCCGCGTGCCTGCCCGCGCCGCTCGAACACGGCATGCGCCTGGCGGGAACCGGCGTCGAGGTCTCGCCCGGCCCGGAAACCGGCACGGCCAACCCCGACACCGCGATCAGCTTCCTCGGGACGAACGTCGCGAACGTCCGCGACGTCTCCGTCGTCGGCTCCAGATCGGGCGAGCACCAGGGTCGGCTGCGCGGCTACTTCCAGGGCGACGGCGGCAGCTTCGTGCCGGAGAAGCCCTTCGCTCCCGGCGAGCGGGTGCTCGTGCGGGCGGTCATCGGGCCGCCCACCGGCGGCAGGCGAATCTCCTACGCCTTTCGTGTCGACACTCCGTACCCGACGGCCAACGTCCCGCCGTTCCACAACGCGCAGGCCGCGCCGGCCGACTACGAGAGCTTCCACACGCTCCCCGGCGTCCAGGCGCCGATCCTGACCGTCACGGTGCCCGACCGCGATCCGGCGGCCGGCGACATCCTCACGACAAACGGGCCCGGCCCGGGTCAGTACGGCCCGCTGATCTACGCACCCGACGGCCGCCTGATCTGGTTTCAGAAGCTGTCGGGGGGAGAGGTGGCCGAGAACCTCAGCGAGCAGACCTACGAGGGGCAGCGCGACCTGACCTGGTGGAAGGGGCGGGTGCTCTCGCTCGGCTTCGGTCAGGGCGAAGACGTCGTCACGAACTCCCGCTACCAGACGGTCGCGAGGATCGCCGGGGGCAACGGGTTGAGGGCGGACCTGCACGAGTTCCAGCTCGCCCGCCACGACGTCGCCTACGTCAGCGCATACAACCCGATCCGCTGCGACCTCAAGTCGCTCAAGGGAACGGCCGGCGGGGCGATCGTCGACACGGCGATCCAGCAGATCGACGTCAAGACCGGCCTCGTGCGCTGGGAATGGCACAGCCTCGACCACGTCGCCGCGTCGGAGTCCGAAGTCGAAGTGCCGCACGACACGACGCCGTGGGACTACTTCCATCTCAACTCGATCGACATCGAGCCCGACGGCAACCTCCTGATCGCGGCGCGCAGCACGTGGGCGGGGTATCTGATCGACGGTGCCAACGGCAAGATCCGCTGGCGTCTCGGCGGCAACAAGAGCTCGTTCAAGATGGGGCCCGGCACGACGATGGCCTGGCAGCACGACGCCCGCCTGCTCCCGAACGGCGAGATCACCTTCTTCGACGACGGCTCGAACCCGCCGATCCACCACCAGTCGCGCGGCCTGACGATCAGTCTCGACCTGAGGAGGAAGGAAGCGCGGCTGACCTCGACCTATACGCACAACAACCCGCCGCTGCTCGCCGCGAGCCAGGGCAACATGCAGACGCTGGCCGACGGCAACACGCTGATCGGCTACGGCGGAGTGCCCGCGATCAGCGAGTTCGACAGGGCCGGCTCGCTGCTCTTCGACGCGCACACGCCGTTCGACATGTCCTTCTACCGAGCCTTCCGCTTCCACTGGAGCGGGCGCCCGCTGACCCCGCCCGCGGTCTTCGCCAGCCTGAACAACACAGCTGAAGAGACGATCGTCCACGCGAGCTGGAACGGTGCGAGCGCGACGGCCGCATGGCGCGTGCTCGCGGGCCGCCGAGCCGGCTCGCTCAGGGCGCGTGCGACGATCCCGGCGAACGACTTCGAGAGCTCGACGACCCTGCCGCAGAAGCACGCATATGTCGCGGTCCAGGCGCTCGACCGAGCCGGGCGCGTGCTCGCGACCTCGAGCACCGTACGCGTCGTCAGCTACGCCGCTTCGCTCCCGAGCCCCGGACGGTCGGGGTGAGCGCGCCCTCGCTGCTCGCCGCGCCGGAGCCTGCCCGATCGGGCAGGCGGCCTAGTAGGCCGGTTTCGTTTTGTGCTTGTGCGTGGTCGTCGTGCCCGGCTCTGTGCTCGTGCTCGGCGCGGCGCTCGTGCTCGGCGCGGCGGTCGAGCTGCCGCCTTTGCCGCCGCATCCGGCCAGCGGGAGGGTGCTCGCGAGGACGGCTGCCAGCGTTAGCATTGCAGTCAGTGGCGTTCTTCTCACGTGGCGGGATCCAATCGTCATTCGGGGTCTCGGGCGCTCACCCTACCAGGGGTCTGTGGGGCGAATCGCAGTTGGGCAGACGCCGATGAGCGTGGAGGCGACGGCGAGTAGGGGAATGGCGGAGAGGGCTCCGGCCGAGGGCGAGCAGCGCTCCGGATCGGCCTGGCTGCTGGCCGTCTGCTGCGTCGCCCAGTTCATGGTCATCCTCGACCTCAGCATCGTCAACGTCGCGCTGCCCTCGATCCAGTCGGATCTCGGGTTCTCCTCGCCCGACCTGCAGTGGGTCGTCGACGCGTATGCGATCACCTTCGCCGGCTTCCTCATGTTCGGCGGTCGCGCGGCCGACCACCTAGGACAGCGCCGGACGTTCGTCGCCGCGCTGCTCCTGTTTGGGCTCGCGTCGTTGGCGGGCGGCGCCGCGAGCGGCCAGGGGATGCTCGTGGCTGCCCGCGCCGCCCAGGGGATCGCCGGCGCACTGATGGCGGCATGCTCGCTGGCGATCATCACCGCCTCGTTCCCGCCCGGCCCCAAGCTCCACCGCGCGATCGGGACGTGGGCGGCGATGAACGGGCTGGGCGGCGCGGCCGGCGTGCTGTTCGGCGGTGTCATCACCGAAGTGCTCAGCTGGCGCTGGGTGCTGCTGATCAACCCCCCGATCGCGGTCGCCGCCGCGCTCGTCGCCTACGCGGTCGTGAGCGAGCGCCGCAGGGCGCGGGACGGGGCGAGCTTCGACCTCGCGGGCGCGCTGACGCTGACGATCGGCCAGATGGTGCTCGTCTACGGGGTCGTCGAAGCGGGCCTGAAGGGCTGGGCGACGTTCGCCGCGCTCGGCCCGATTGCGCTCGGCGCGGCGCTGCTCGCGCTGTTCGGCGTGATCGAGACCCGATTCGCGTCGGCGCCGCTGATCCCGTTCAAGGAGCTGACCAAGACGCTGCGCGCCGCCAACAACATCGTCCTGCTGTTCAGCGCCGCGCTCTTCCCGATGTGGTTCGTCAGCTCCCTGTACCTGCAGCAGGTGCTCGGTCTCTCGCCGCTGCACACCGGCCTCATCTTCCTCCCGATGACCCTGACAATCATGCTGGTCGCCTCGCGCGCCGGCAGGCTCGTGAGCCACTTCGGCGTGCGTCCGGTGCTCGGCAGCGGGCTGATCATGCTGACGGCCGGGCTGCTCCTGTTCACGAGGATCGGCACGAGCGGAAGCCCGGTCGTGTACGTGATGATCCCGGGACTGCTGACGGCGGCGGGGATCGCGATGTCGATCGTCCCCTCGACGATCGCCGCCACACAGGGGGCCACGGAGGGACAGGCCGGGCTCGCCTCGGGGCTCGTCAACACGTCGCGTCAGATCGGCGGTGGGCTCGGGCTGGCGGTCCTGATCACGCTGGCGACCCAGCGCAGCTCCCACCTGCTCGGCACGGGTGAGCAGGTCTCCCAGGCGCTGACGCACGGCTTCCAGCTCGCCTACCTCATCGGCGCCGGCCTCGCCGGCGTGGCCGCCGTGATGACGTTCGCGACGCTCCCGAAGCCGTCGGTCGATCTGCGCGCAGCGGTCCGCCGCCTCGCGCTGGCGATCGGCGTGGTCCTCGTGGCGTTCCTCGCGCTGACGATCGCCTTCGCGGGCTCCCGCGCGGCTCCGATCGGCGCCTACACCACCAAGGGCGCCTACACCTTCGCGAGCGCTCCCTCCCTCCACCCGCCCGAAATCCGCCTCACCCAGCGAGGCCCCGCGGGACAGCTCGCGTCCGGCTACATCCTCGCGACAGGCTTCTACAACCTCAACGAACCGCCGATCGTCGGTCAGAGCGGCCCGTTGATCCTCGACCAGAACCTGCAGCCCGTGTGGTTTCAGCCGGTGCCCGAGCGCGTCGCCGCCGCCAACCTGAGCGTGCAGAGCTACAAGGGCAAGCCGGCGCTCGCGTGGTGGCAGGGCCGCGTCACCAACACCGGAGCGACTGAAAGCGGCGAGGACATCGTCGTCGACCAGCACTACCGGACGATCGCGAGGGTGAAGGCGACCGGTGGCTGGGTCCTGACACTCCACGAGGTCGCGATCAAGGGAGACGACATCTGGGTGACCGCCAACAAGAACATCCCAAGGGACCTGTCGAAGTACGGCGGCGCCTACAACGGCGCCCTGGTCGACTCGGCGGTGCAGGAGTACAACCTCACGACCGGCAAGCTGATCCGCAGCTGGGACGCGCTCGACCACATCCCATTGAGCGAGGCTCAGGCCTCGCTGCCGACCAACGGGTTCCCGTGGGACGCCTACCACATCAACTCGATCGACGTGCCCGGCAACGGAACGTTCCTCGTCTCCATGCGCAACACGTGGGCGGCGTACCTGGTCGACATCGCCAGCGGCAGGATCGAGTGGACGCTCGGCGGTCGACACTCGAGCTTCAAGTTCGGACCCGACGCCGCGTTCCAATGGCAGCACGACGTGCGCCTCGACGGCGGCTCGACGGTCACGATGTTCGACGACCACTGCTGCCAGCTGACCGGCGGGGGCACGTCGGTGCCGGCGACGGGACCGTCGCGCGGGCTCGTGCTCCGGCTCGACTCCGGCGCGCGCCAGGCGACGCTCGTGGCCCAGTACCGCGGCGACGGCAAATTCGAATCCGAATTCATGGGCGACACCCAACTTCTCCCGAACGGCAACGTGTTCGTCGGCTGGGGCTCGGAACCCTATTTCTCCGAGTACAGCCGGTCCGGCAAGCTGCTGCTCGCCGGAGAGCTGCCGGGACCCAACCTCACCTACCGCGCGACGCTCGGACAGTGGGTCGGCCTGCCGCTGTCCTCGCCCGCCGGTGCCGTCCGCCGCGTCGGTGGCACGACGACCGTCTACGCGAGTTGGAACGGAGCCACCGGGCTCGCCTCCTGGAGGGTCCTCGGTGGGACCAGCGCCGGCCGGCTGGCCGTCGTGAAGACCGCGGCGAAGTCCGGCTTCGAGACGGCGATAACGGTGCCGGGGACCTACAGGACCTTCAAGCTCGAGGCGCTCGACGCCGGCGGACGCGTGATCGGCTCCTCCCGGCCCCTGGGGCTGTAGGTTCATCGACCTCATGAAGCTAAGCGCCGCCTCCTCGTGCATCGCCGTCGGCTTCCTTGCCGCCGCGCTGGCGGCGTGCGGGAGCGCATCGAACGCCAGCACGGGCCTCGCCGACGGCCCGTCGGTGCGCCTCGCAGCAGCCAACCCAGTCGCCGTCTCCCCGCAACCGGGCACGCCCGACGCCTCGCCGGCGACGCAGATCAGCTTCCTCGGCGCGGCCGGCACGAAGGTGGCGGGGGTGCGGGCCGTCGGCTCGAGCAGCGGCGTCCACGCGGGAGTGCTGCGCCCCTTCTCGACGGCCACGGGTGAGAGCTTCGTGCCGCGCCATCCGTTCACTGCCGGCGAGCGCGTGACGGTGACGGCCACGATCACCGCCGGACCCGCCACCGGAGTCGCGAAGACGAGCTTCACCGTCGCCCACCAGGCCACCGTCGGCCAGAAGGAGTTCCCGAACAATCCGGGCGACGCCGCGGCGGTCCAGCACTACAGCACCGCCCCGGCGCTGACGCCGTCGACGGTCCGAATAACGACTCCGGCCAAGCCGGGCGCCGCGCCCGGCTACCTGTTCCTCGCGCCCTACCAGGGCGATGGCTCGCCGGGCCCGATGATGACCGACCAGAGCGGCAACCTCGTGTGGTTCCATCCGCTCGCATCCGGCCTGGACGCGACCAACTTCAGCGTCCAGAGCTACGAAGGCAAGCCCGTCCTCGCCTGGTGGCAGGGGCGAATCCTGCAGCTCGGCTTCGGCCAGGGCGAAGACGTGCTCTACGACGAGCACTACCGCCTCAGGGCTCGCGTCCGCGCCGGCAACGGCTACCGCGCCGACCTGCACGAGATAAGGATCACTCCGCAGGGCACCGCCTGGGTCGACATCTTCGACCCGATCCACATGAACCTCTCCGCCGTCGGCGGCCCCCGCGACGGGATCCTGTCCGACTCGATCGTCCAGGAGATCGACATCAAGACCGGCCTGGTCATGTGGGAGTGGCACACGCTCGGGAACGTCGCCCTGAAGGAGTCGAACAACCCCGTGCCGCACAGCTACCCGTGGGACTACGCCCATCTCAACTCAGCCGACCCCGGGCCCGAAGGGGACGTCCTCGTGTCGGTCCGCAACACGTGGACGCTCTACGACATCGACATCCACAGCGGCGCCGTCCGCTGGCGCCTGGGCGGCGCCCACAGCAGCTTCCGGGCGGGCGCAGGCACCCGCTTCTACTGGCAGCACGACGCCGAGTTCCAACCCGGGGGACTGATCTCGGTCTTCGACAACGGGTCGGACCCGCCGAAGGAGAAGCAGTCCCGCGGCCTGCTGCTGCGCCCGGACGCCGCGAGCCACAGCGTCACCCTCGTCAGGCAGCTCGCCAACCCGACCCGAACGCTGCTGGCCGAAAGCCAGGGCAACGCGCTCAGCCTGCCCGGTGGCAATTGGCTGCTCGGCTACGGTCGCCTGCCGGACTTCACCGAGTTCGACGGCGCCGGTCGCGTCGTCCTCGACGGAACCCTCGGCAGACAGGTCCAGAACTTCAAGACCTTCCTGTCACCCTGGAGCGGACAGCCGACCGGTCCGCCCGCGGTCCTCGCCAAGCGCAGCGGCCCGGCCTCGCTCGCCGTGTCGGTCAGCTGGAACGGCGCCACGCAGGTCGCCTCCTGGCGTGTCCTCGCCGGCGCCTCGCCCGCGTCGCTGGCGCCGGTCACGAGCGGGCCCAAGAGAGGCTTTCAGACGACGCTGGCGGCGCCCACGGCCGGTCCATACGTGGCCGTCGAGGCGATCGACGCCGGTGGGTCGCTGATCGGCACCTCGGCGACGGTCAAGGCCTGAGGCGCCGCAGCTCTTGGGCGCACCGACCGGTCCATCGGCGCGCCTGGCGGTGCTCCTCGGGTGTTTCGCCCTCGTCGCGTGCGCCGGCGGCGTCGGCGACCCCGCCGGCGCGGCGGCCGCCACCTCACCGCAGTGCGTGCCGCCGAAGCTGAACGTGTCGGCCGTCCTGCCGGGGTCACCCCTGACGGTCTCACCGGCCCCCGAAACCAGGGACGCCTCGAGCGCCAGCCAGATCAGCCTGCTCGGCGCGCCTGCCGGCGCCCTTATGTCGGTCACCGTCCGAGGCTCGAGGACGGGAGCGCACAGCGGCCGCCTGCTCTCCTACTCCCAGGGTGATGGCGCGAGCTTCGTGCCCAGCGCGCCCTTTGCGGCCGGCGAGCGCGTCGCCGTGCGCGTGCAGCTGCGCGGCGCCGCGGGCATCCAGCAGCTCGCCTGGAGCTTCACGGTCGCCGTGCGCGACACGGCCGGCGTCGCCGGCGGCAGCGGCTACCCGCTGCCGCACCCGCGCTACTACCAGCACTTCCTCTCGCGCCCGGACCTGCAGCCGCCGACGGTGACCGTCACGACCCGCTCGCCGTCGGCCACGCCCGGCGACCTGTTCCTGGCGCCCTACTCCGGCCCGGGGCAATACGGCCCGATGATCCTCGACGAAAGCGGCGCGCTCGTGTGGTTCAAGCCGCTCGCGCCGCGCGGTACGAGGGCGGCCGACCTGCGCGTCCAGGAATACCAGGGCAGACCCGTGCTGACGTGGTGGCAGGACCCTCTCCTCGCCGGCGGCAGCAGCGACGCAGGCATCGTCATCGCCAACACCGCCTACCAGGACATCGCCGTCGTCAGGGCCGGCAACGGCTACCAGCCCGACCTGCACGAGTTCCAGATCACGCCGCAGGACACCGCGCTGATGACCGTCTACAACGGCATCGACTGCGACCTGCGGGCCGTCGGCGGGCCCCGCGACGGGGCGCTCGTGGACACGACCGTCCAGGAACTGGACCTCGCCACGGGTCTCGTGCGCGTCGAATGGCACAGCGTCGACCACGTCGCGCTGAGCGACTCCTACGCCTCGGCCGTCCACGCCAGTCGGGTGACGCCGTTCGACTACTTCCACGTCAACTCGATCGACGTCGAGCCGTCCGGGGCGCTGCTCGTCGACGCACGCAACACGTGGGCCGCCTACGAGCTCGACCGACACAGCGGACGGGTCCGTTGGGCGCTTGGCGGCAGGCACAGCAGCTTCAGGATGGGGCCGGGGACGCGCACCGCCTGGCAGCACGACGCGCGCCGACAGGCCGACGGGACGATCACCTTCTTCGACAACGGCGCCACTCCGGTCGCCCATCCCCAGTCCCGGGCGATCCAGGTGCGCCTCGATGAACGCCGCAGGCTCGCCACGCTGGTGCGCGCCGACGAGCACGACACGCCGCTCGTCGCGGGCAGCCAGGGCAACACCCAGACGCTTGCCGGCGGCGATTGGATGGTCGGGTGGGGCGAGGTGCCCTACCTGACCGAATTCGACGCCGCCGGTCGGCTGCTCTTCGACGCCCACCTCCCGCGCCCGTACGAGTCCTACCGGGCCTACCGCATGCCCTGGAGCGCGTCTCCCACGGGCGCGCCGGCGCTCGCGGTCGTTCGCTCAGCGGTGGCGGGCGCCGGCCGGACGCTGTACGCGAGCTGGAACGGCGCGACCGCCATCGCCTCCTGGAGGGTCCTCGCGGGCCGCTCCGCGCGGACCCTGGCACCGGTGCTCGAGGTCGCCAAGAGCGGCTTTGAGACCGCCATCGCGCTGTCGGGCAGTGTGAGCCTGCACTACCTGGCCGTTCAGGCGCTCGACGCGACAGGAGCCGTCATCGGTGCTTCGCCCGCCGTGAAGGCCTAGGCGAGACGTCGCCGTGGGCTTCGGGTGCCGGCTCGCCGGTGACGCCGGAGCGTTCCTCGCGCAGTTTGCGCCGCGCGGCCGCGTTCTCGGCCGCCCGGCGCGCCGTCGAGAAATAGTCGGCGAAGCCGCGGGCGTGGGCGGGGCCGAGGCGAGGGGGCAGCGGGGCGCGCAGCTCGTGGTGGAAGGCCCGCTCGTGCTGGGCGCGCAGAGAGGCCTCGTGGGCGCTCGTGCCGGCGCCGTTGTGCAGCTCGAGGCGCCCGCCGTGGGTGCGGTAGTCGTAGAGCTCGTTTTCTTCGCCCCGCGACAGGGGCGCGATGCCTTCCTCGGGCCAGTGGTTGTAGGCGGCGTACTTCGCGGCGGCGGTCCGCAGGGCGACGACGTGCAGGGGCGCGTCGGCCGCGTAGGGAGCGACGGCGAACTCGGTCACGACCTCGTCGGTGGCGTGGAGGACGTAGGCCCGGCCGGGCGCCGCCGGGTCGGCCAGGATGCCGGCGAGGTCCGCTCGCTTGGCGAGGTGGCTGTAATGGGCCTCGCCCCGCCACCGCGAGGAGCCCGTCGCGATCGTCAGCAGCAGCGGTGCGACGTCGACGCTCGAGGTCAGCTGGCTGCGCGGCTGGGCCGGCGAGCTCGTCAGGCGCCCGCGGTTGTCCTTGACAATGAGCGGGACCCGGATGGCCTCCTCGTAGGCGCTCGCACCCTTGCCGCGCATGCCGTGTGACGCGCCGTACTCCCCGTGGTCGGAGGTGAAGACGATGACCGTGTTGGCGGCGACCTCGGGACGGGCCTCGAGCGTCCGCATGACTCCTCCGATGTGTCGATCGACCTCGCGCTGGAGCTTGGTGTAGAGGTCCAGGAACGCCAGCCACTGGCGCAGCGCTTCGGGGCCGGTGAAGGGAACCGGGCCGAACGACGCCGCGGCCGTCTCCTGAAAGGAGTGCTGCAGCCGTGGCTTGTCGCGCGCGAACAGCTCTTCGGGCGTCTCGAAGTTCGGCGGCAGCCTGCGCACGGTCCGCCTGGCTGATGTCTCGGTCGCGACGCGGTCGCTCCAGCGGTACCACCAGGCGATGTCATGCGGGTTGACGAACGACACTGTCGTGCACCACGGCTCGCCGCGACCCTCGTGGGCGAACCAGCGGCCGAACTCGTCCGCGATCTCGGGATCCACCCGCCAGCCCTGGCCGGGACCGCCGTCGGGCGAGGGGTAGACGCCGCCGGCGAAGCCGTAGCGCTCGAGCGCCTGTTCGCCGAGCGGCTGGCTCCAGTGGTTGTCGCGGTGGGTCAGGTGCCACTTGCCGAACCAGCGCGTGTGGTA
>OUNO011323116.1_pt1 | contig 109115 bp, 121 predicted proteins | sample 1779811 | NCBI WGS metagenome assembly OUNO01 (sample SAMEA3914804, study PRJEB12502) | metagenome | biome: forest; material: soil | place: Canada | collected 2010-06-25 | depth 0.3 m
TTCAAGGCAAAGAAAATCGAACCGGGTTTCACTTCTTTGGAATTAGCGGTGACGTGCATGGTTTACTCTTCCAGGAAGAGATTAACACGAACGCGCGAGGAAATCAGGGATCCGCTTTCTGGAACCTGTTTGCGGATCAAGCCAAACCCGTGGATTTGGACCGCAGGGTAGAAGGGTTTGAGTGCCATGATCGCTTCCTGTGGCGTGAGGCCGATCAGGGAAGGCATGACAGGGTGATCCAGATTCACTTCTTTCACGCTTGCGACGGACTGTTCCACCACTTCAGCACTGGACTGGGCGATCTTGATGACTTCCGGGTTGGCAGCCTTCATTGGAGCCGGAGCTGTTTCCGCGAGAGGGATGCGAACCTTTTCGGTATTCGGGATCGAGAAGCGGCTCACGGTTTCTTTCAGTACTTTCGCAAAGAGTGGAGCAGCGGTTGCGCCTCCGAAGTAAGCCGGACCTTTCGGGTGATCGAGAACGACGAGAATGGTGAACGGTTGTTTCACGCCCACCGGGAATCCGATGAAAGATGCAATGTGACGGGAGTTTGAGTAGCGATGTGTTTTGGAATCCACTGTCTGAGCAGTCCCGGTTTTTCCTGCAACCCGGTAGCCTTCCACCGCGGCATTGTGACCGGTTCCGTGTTCCGATTCAGTAACGGCGAGGAGAGCTTCTGTTACATCACGCACGGTTTGCGCCTTAAGCACGGGAATGCGTTTTGCTTTGTTCTCGTCCGTCCGTTTCAAGAGCGTGGGTTCAACCAGATATCCGCCGTTTGAAATCGCAGCGTACGCACGAAGCATCTGGAGCGGAGTGACCATGATACTCTGTCCGAAGCCCATGGTTCCAAGGGTGAGTGGGCGGATGTTTTTGATTTGAGCCGGCATCCATCCCGTGATCTCGCCTGGGAAACCGATTCCAGTGCGAGCGCCGAATCCCAGTTCCTTGAGTCCTTGAACGTAGCGTTCCGCGCCCACTTTGAGTGCGAGTTCCGCTGCAACCACGTTACTTGAAACTTCAACCATGGTTTTAAGCGTGATGTTTCCGAATTTTTCTTTCGCCTCAGCCTCGCTGATCGTACGGCCTTGAAGCTGGAATTTTCCGTAGTGACCGAAGAACAAGTCGTTCAGTTTCACGACACCTTTGTTGATTCCGGTCGCAAGAAGCAGCGGCTTCATCGTGGAACCCGGTTCGTAACCATCGGTGAGCGCAGTGACTTTTTTCACGCGACGGGAAGGGGACTGAGCCATCGCGAGGATCTCTCCGTTTTCGGAATCCATCACGACTACCATCCCGCTGTCTGCGCGAGTGCGGTCCATGGTTTCCTGAAGCGATTCTTCTGCAGAGAACTGAAGGGATGAATCGATGCTGAGCTCAACGCCTTCGCCATCCACGGTTTGAGAAGCAGAGCCGCTGTTGATGAGCGTCGGACGTCCCATCGCGTCTTTAAATGCATCAATTGAAGCACTTTTTCCGCGAAGAGAAGTGTTCTTCCAGAGTTCCACTCCTTCGAGACCTTCGGTATCCACATTCACGGATCCAAGAAGGGAAGTCGCGAGGTCCCCGTGCGGGTAAACGCGTTTCATCTCTTTCACAATCCAGAGACCTTCTGGCATTTCCCCGCTACCGAGGATGATGCCGTTTGCGCGAAGGCGTTCCATCTTCTCATCACTCAGGTGGCGATCGAACCAGTAGAAGCTTTTGTGGGCGTCGAGCTTTTTCGCGAGCACTTTTGGATTCTGTCCAAGCGCGTGCGCAAGGAGATGAAGAGTGGCGCGGGATTTTAAAATTTTCTGAGGGTTTCCGGCGAGACTCGAAGTCTCGAGATTGATCGCGAGAGGCTCACCTGTGCGATCGGTAATCAAACCCCGGCGAGGCTTGGTGACGATTTTGGATTCAAACTGACGACGCCCGAGAGTTTCGAGTTTCGGATCGTGAATGATTTGAAGCCAGGTGGAACGAACGAGCATTCCGACTGAAATCAGCGCAAAAACGCCGATGACGAGGGATAGACGAATGCGAACCTTTGGGGTTTGGTAGAAGTACTCGGCACCGCTTCCTGCTCTCATTTCGGGCTCCTGTGTCGCACATCTTGCACGACAATCAATTGTTCAAAGTTCAACTAATCCTTCAGCTGAACTAATTTTTCCGGAGTCGGGGGAGCGAGCTTGAATTTCTGCTTCGCAATTGCTTCCAATCGTCTTGGCGAACGGAGCTGAGCCACCCGGAGTTCCAGTTTTTCGTTTTCAAGTTTGAGATTGTGGAGAGTTTTATTCGCCTGATTGAGTTCGTACGTGGTTTGCACCACGGTCAGTCTCAACCATACGGTCGCGAACGCAAAAGCGATCAAAACCGGAATGGTCCACAATGGAAAAAACCTTCTCATCTCTTTATTCTAGGGTGGGCTCATCCATTGGTAAAGGATTGCGTTATGTTTTTTTGTACGCAGACTTACGGATGAGTGACAAAAAACTGACGCTATTCTTTTCGGATCGCAAAACGGAGCTTCGCACTCCGTGAACGGGAGTTCGCTTCGACTTCGTCGTCGGAGGCCTGGATCGCTTTTCTCTGAGGGAGGTCGTAGAGCGCTTGATTGCGGAATGTCTCTTTCACCAGACGATCTTCGAGTGAGTGGAAAGAGAGAATGGCGAGCCTGCCGTGAGTGGCGACGGCTGGAAAAACTTTTGCGATCAGGGTTTCAAGTTCCTGAAGTTCTTCGTTGATCTCGATCCGGAGTGCCTGGAAAGTGCGGGTCGCCGGATGGATTCCCTTGTAACGCATCGGTGGAGGAAACACGGAGGCGATGACCTCTGCGAGTTCGAGTGTGTTTTTTGGAAGTTGCCCTTTTCCCCGTAAATCAATGAGTCTTTTTGCAATTTTCCGGGAGAATCTTTCTTCGCCGTATCTCCAGATCACGTCTGAAATCTGTTGCTCGCCTGTGGTCAGAAGCCACTCCTCGAGCGAGATCCCGTGAGTCGTGTTCATGCGCATGTCGAGAGGGGCCGGGTAGCGGAAACTGAAGCCACGGGTTTCGGAATCGATCTGGTCGCTTGAGATGCCGAGATCGGCGAGCAGTCCGTAGATCGGGCGGCCGGCAACGGCAGAAAGGGATTCGGAGAAGGAGGCATGGGCGATTTCAAGCCGGCCTGCGTCGAGGTCAGATGCAAAACGAACTTTGTCCCGTTTAATCGCATCCGGGTCCCGATCCACGCCGAGAACGCGGTGCTTCAAGAGCTTGGGGTCGGCAGCCATTTTTTCGAGTAGTCTAGCCGTGTGACCACCACCGCCGAGTGTGCAGTCAAGAATCAGACCCGAAGGTGCATTTTCAGGGAGGGATCGAAGGCCCTCGACCAAAAAGTCGGTGATCGGCTCGAGCAGAATGGGAACATGATGAGTAACGGTGGAGGGTGAAAGGGTTGACATATCAATAATTTCGCTTGTTTCGGCTCTGTCCTGTCGCTAACCTAAGGGGGTGGAAAAAAATCCTTACCTGATCCCCAATACTAATCGCATTTATACGAATGTGCGAAAGCAAAAAATCGCGCGCGACATTCTCGAGCGTTACACCGGAAGTACACTCAAGCAATTTCAAAAGCAGATCATTCTCACCAACTTTGAATACTACCTCGATCGTTTCGCGGTCCTGAGTGGTGGCGTGAAGACCCGCGGCTCCGCAATGGGCGCAGTTCACTCTGCGAAAGATGGAGTTTCCATCATCAACTTTTCAATCGGTTCGCCGACGGCAGCTCTCATCATGGAGTGTCTCGCGGTTCTTGAACCTACTGCAGTGCTCTTTCTCGGAATGTGCGGAGGTCTCCACCGCTCTCTGAAGAAAGGCGACTTCATCATTCCAACCGCGGCCATCCGTGACGAAGGGGTTTCACACCACTTCCTTCCGAGACAGGCGCCGGCCCTTCCGACCTTCAAGGTTCAGAAATTCGTTTCTGAAATTCTCGTCGAAAAAGGCCTCGATTACCGCACCGGAGTCGTGCACACCACCGACTACCGTTTCTGGGAATTCAACGACAAATTCAAAGCAGAGCTCTATCACGAGCGCGCGCTTGCGATTGATATGGAAACCGCAACGCTCTTCGTGGTGGGATTTGCGAGCAAGGTTCCAATTGGAGCACTCCTTCTCGTTTCCGATCTTCCGCTAAAACGCGGTGGGATCAAAACGAAACGTTCCGCATCCACCGTGTTCAAGCAGTTCACTGACTTGCACCTGGAGATGGGAATCAAGTCGATGAGTGAAATTGCGGAACGTGGTGAACACATCCGCCATTACAAGTGGTAAAAACGAGACGAAAATTGCTGGAAGCAAAAACAGGTAGAACAACATGATTCAAAAAATACTCGATTTTTTTACAAATGATCTGGCAATCGATCTGGGAACGGCAAACACTCTCGTGTTTTCAAAAGGCCGCGGACTCATCATGAATGAGCCCTCCGTTGTTGCAATTCACCGGAATGCCCGCGGACAAACCCGCGTACTAGCCGTGGGTAAGGAAGCAAAAGAGATGCTCGGAAGAACTCCGGGATCCATCCAAGCCATTCGTCCCTTGAAAGACGGCGTGATCGCCGACTTCGAAGTGACCCAGGCGATGCTTAAATATTTCATCACCAAGGCGTCTGAAGGACGCAGCTTCATCCGTCCACGGATCATGATCTGTATCCCTTACGGGATCACTCAGGTTGAGAAACGTGCCGTGAAGGAATCTGCCCAGTCTGCCGGTGCACGCGAAGTTTATCTGATCGAAGAGCCGATGGCGGCTGCGATCGGTGCAGGTCTTCCGATTCGTGAACCATCCGGTAACATGATTGTCGACATCGGTGGTGGTACGACCGAAGTTGCCGTCATCTCTTTGGGCGGTATCGTTTACTCGAAATCAGTTCGTGTTGCGGGTGACAAGTTCGACGATGCGATCGTGAACTACATCAAACGCAAATACTCCCTCCTCATCGGTGAGAGAACAGCCGAACAGATCAAACTCGCGATCGGTTGCGCGTATCCGTTTGAAGAAGAAAAAACTTACGAAGTAAAAGGCCGTGACCTGATCTCCGGCGCGCCGAAAACAATCGAGCTCAACTCGGAAGAGATCCGCGATGCACTCGCGGAACCGGTTTCTGCCGTAGTGGACGCGATCAAGATTGCACTCGAAAGAACTCCTCCGGAGCTCGCAGCCGACATCGTGGACAACGGAATCGTGCTCGCGGGTGGTGGAGCGCTTCTCTCCAACCTCGACATCCTGATTAAAGAGAAGACCGGTCTCCCGGTCACTGTTGCTGAAGATCCACTCACTTGCGTGGTTCGCGGCTCCGGTAAGGCGCTCGAGGACCTCGATCTTCTCCGTAAAGTTACAGTCATGTAACCTGGCGAAGGAGGTGTCAGATTCTCAAGAGGGAAATCACATCTACCGCTCGCCAACGACCGAACGTCTTTTCGCTTGTCTGCTCTTCGAATCAAAAACTCGAAGAGCGTCCGCGCGTCTTGGATAAATAAGGTTGTCGACCTCTGAATTGTTTATTCTTCCGACGGCGCTTTTGCAAAGATATGCGGGCCATCTGCGGTCACGAAGTAGGTGACGACTTGAGGACTCTCCACGTTCATGGCAGTGCCAAAGTCATTGCATTCGTAATGATTTGGGTTCGGGCCGGCCTGTTTGAACGCGTGCCAGGTTTTATCACCCCACGTGCATGTCTTACTCGTCAGTGCCCGGGCGTACAAAATATTGTTACTTGAATCATAGTTGAGCGATAAAGAACAAGTTCCGTAATGCGCACCATAGCTGCCATCAAATTTAGCTGAATCAGGCACGATCGTCTTAATCGGGCTATCATTTTGATCGAGCTTCAGGAAGGTTGAGGAAACAGCACTCATGGGGATGGAAAAACTCACCTCTGAGGTCGCCCGCACATCTATATCCGTAAATTTACTGTTCTTATACACGGTAAACGAGGGTTGATCTGTATACGTGACGTTGTGAGAAAATGTATAAGTAACCGGATCGGTCCCATAGTACCCCACGTAACAATTGCTCGGGGTTACCGATGAGATCGCAAAGGAAGAATCGTTCGAATCTGCCGTGACATTGAAGATGCACTTTGGATATTTCACCCCCCGATATCGACCGGATTTCAGGTCTATTTTTCCACGAAAATAGGGGTCCTTGCCGCCTTGGACAGGGATGTTGTCTTGAGGGACTTGTTGTTCAGTGTTGTCTCCTACGGTTCCGCCTCCGTGCCTGGGATCAGCTTGAGCGATCTCACGGTTTGCCACCGGGTGGATGGATGAAGAAGTTGCGCAAGCGTTCAGTGCGAGCACTAAAATGGTCAGACCGGTGATTTTCGAGGCAAAATTAAGATTCATGCTTTTCTCTCCCTGATTCAAGTATCGGGTATTGGATTGGAAGAGCAAAGCTGAAAAGCAAGGCTGGAGGCGATAAAGTGGGCGATTTCAGGGTGTCATTTCAACCACACCATGCAGGCTGATTTTTCCGCTACTTTTCGAAAATAAGATGGCACCATGATCTTCATATGGAAATTCAACCACTGAACACGCTTGGAAAGATGCTTTTTCAGGACTTCAGCCGCCGGAAATCAAACAATCCCGCTTATTCAATCCGGGGCTACGCCAGGTATCTGGACATTTCGCACTCCACGCTTCGCTTCCTGATGGATGAAAAAACCGAAGGGTCTCCGAAGTTGGTTCAGAAAATCGGAAAAAAGCTGGGCCTTACTTCTCAAGAAGTGAAATATTTCATCCAGCTTTCCCGTTTGAAGAAGGCCAGGCATCCGGAGAAAAAGAACCAGATCTATCAAGGTGCCAGAGTCATCAACACCCGGTTCAATACGTTGTCCGAAAAGGAATTCACTGATATCTCCCAATGGTACAGCTACGCGGTCATGGAGTTGATCAAGACGAAAGACGCACAACTTGATCCGGCTTGGCTCGCAAATCGTCTCGGAATCCTGGCGGAAGAGGCGAAGGGCGCTTTGTCCGCTCTCCAGAAACTCGACATCATCGGGATTCAAGATGGCAAAAAGTTAATCGTGAAACGGGATTACCTTGAATTTCCGGACGGCCAGTTCGAGGCGGCCCGTACATTTCATCAGACAGTGACGGGAAAGGCCAAAGAGGCCACTGCCACCCAGGTGAAGGGAACCCGGAGTTTTTCAAGCGCTGTGGTTCGTTTCCGGAAATCCGATCTTCCGGATGTGCATGAATTCATCGCGCGGTTCCGACGGGAGTTTTGCCAGCGCTTCGAAGGCGGAACGGATCACGACTCGGTTTATGCGTTGAATTTGAATTTTTTCAGGTTGGACCAAGAGTAGAGGGCTTGCCCCGCTAATTGAGTTTCAATCAGCTGGAAAAGGCCCGCCCCAAGCGGGCTTTTTCTTTTTGCGCAGCCGGTCGCCCTGTGCTAATTTGTGCGCTCAATGGCTTACAATAAACGGGACCACTTTTATCACAAGGCGAAGGAAGATAACTTCGCTGCGCGCTCGATCTACAAACTCGAAGAGATCGATCAGAAGTTCAGGATCATCAAGCCGGGCATGAATGTTCTCGATCTGGGCGCTGCGCCCGGTTCCTGGTCCCAGTATCTTTCCCAGAAAGTCGGTGACAAGGGGAGAGTGCTTGGAGTGGATTTGATTCAGGTCGAATTGACTCTTCCAAATGCCGTTTTCATTCACGCTGATCTTCGCGATTTGAATCTCGATCAGGTCTTCATCGACAACGGCTTTGAGCCCGTGTTTGATGGAGTTTTTTCCGACATGGCTCCAAGAACGACCGGTGTCCGCATTACTGACCAAGCCCGTTCCACGGAGCTTTGCGAGCTTGCCCTGAACGTGGCGGACCGGTTTTTAAGACATGGCGGGAACTTCGTCTGTAAATTTTTCCATTCCGATGACTTCCAAGGCCTTAAAAAGCAGATGGAAGCTCGTTTTGGCCGGGTAGAGATCCTTCGCCCGAAAAGCACGCGCAAAGAAAGCAAAGAAATCTTCTTAATTGGGATTTCAAAGAAGAAGCTCCAGGTCGCAACGGCAAGTCCAGCCTGAATTATTGCATTGTATTTATTTAATAATTGACCTTTCCCGGGCTATTCGATAAAAGTGCGTCCGAGGAAAGCCCCTATGAAAAATCTGCTGATTGGCCTTTTATCCGTATTGTTCATGCCACTCGCACAGGCGGCGAACCTGAATCTGTTTCAGATCACGACCGAATACGACCAGAGTCTCCATTATGAAGTGGGAGTGGATATTTCTCCAGCCCACGCGATCGATCGCATTTATCTGATCGATACGGATGGTGGTTATAACTATTTCACCTTGGATCAGCTTCAGTCCTTCGTTCCGGCATTCGTCTATTCGGGCACAACGCTGGTTCAGATCAAAATCACGCAGATGGATTCTCCGACCTCAGCGATGGTTGAGCTGAAATTTCTGAAGAACGCGCTTACCGGTGCTTCCTTCAGTGTTGATGTAAAGCTGACTTATCAGCCGAGCCTTGGCGCTTACCAGGTTGTCGACAATCGCACGGGAAAAGTGATTCATACAGCGCTGCTGACTTCCAACAAAGTCTTCGGGAAAGCAGTTGGAATCGCAGACATGCAGATTCAGTAACGGGATGACCTGGCCCCCTGTTCTAGCTCCTCACGTTAACCCTGTTTAACACACATTGACTCTCTCTCCGGCGGACACATTAAGAGTACCGATGGAGGGAAAACTCATGAAAAATCTACTCATCGGTCTCTTGTCTCTGATGGCTGCTCCACTCACGTGGGCTGCAGACGTAAATCTCTTCCCGATCACCACCGACTATAATGCAGGCGCCTACACGGTTGGGGTCGAGGCTTCGGTTGCAAACACACTCGACGGTATTTTCACCATCGATACGGACTCTGCTTACAACCGGTTCAGCCTGGATCAACTCCAGTCCTTTGTTCCGGTATTCGAGTATTCGGGAACAACACTTGTCCAGATGAGGATCTCTCAAGTGGATTCCCCCTCGTCAGTCACCGTGCAGCTGAAGTTTACGAAAAACGCCCTGAACGGATCGACCTTCACCAATGACCTGAAAGTGACTTATGACGAGTCTCTGGGGACTTGGGAGGGGATTGATCCAAGGGATGGGAAGGTCGTTCATTCCATGCTGCTGATCACGAACAAGGTGCTCGGAGAAGCGGTGGGAATCAAGGAGATGAGGACGCAATAACGCGCCTCGTTCGGGGTCGACTCGATTCTTGGGGAATGATAACCTAAACTCATGAAAACGACTCCGATTCACGCTCCACACGGGACCGAGCTTTCTTGCCAGGGCTGGGTTCAGGAAGCAGCCATGCGCATGCTGATGAACAACCTTGATCCAAACGTTGCAGAGAATCCGGATGAGCTCGTCGTCTACGGCGGGATTGGAAAAGCGGCCCGGAACTGGGAGTCCTACCACTCAATTATCGCGACGCTTAAAAGTCTGAAAAACAATGAGACTCTTCTCATTCAGAGCGGGAAACCGGTTGCGGTCTTCCGTTCCCATGAGAACGCACCTCGTGTGTTGCTCTCAAACTCCATGCTCGTTCCGAAGTGGGCGACTTGGGAGCACTTTAACGAGCTCGATAAAGCGGGCCTCATGATGTACGGACAGATGACGGCTGGGTCATGGATCTATATCGGAACCCAGGGGATCGTTCAGGGAACTTATGAAACTTTTGCTGAAGCAGGCCGCAAGCACTTCGGTGGATCTCTCGCAGGCAGAGTGGTTCTTACCGCCGGTCTCGGTGGAATGGGTGGGGCACAGCCGCTGGCCGCAACCATCGCAGGAGCTGTTTCCTTGAACATCGAAGTCGATCCCACTCGAGCTCAACGCCGGATTGAAACCCGTTATCTGGATGAACTTTACGACGATCTGGATAATGCACTCAAGGCAGTGGAATCCGCGAAACAGAAGAAAGAAGCGCGTTCCATCGGTCTTATCGGAAACGCATGCGATGTGTATGAAGAGCTTCTGAAGCGTAATTTCAAACCGGATCTCATGACCGATCAGACCAGCGCGCATGACGAGTTGAACGGTTACGTTCCTCAGGGCATGGCAATCGCCGAGTGCGTGGTGATGAGAAAAAATGATCCGGAAAAAATGAAGAAGCTTGCGATCGAGAGCATGGGTAAACACGTCTCCCTGATGCTCGAGTTCCAGAAGCGCGGAACCATCGTATTCGATTACGGAAATAACATTCGTGCTCAAGCCGTAAAAGCGGGCGTGAAGAACGCCTTCGATTTTCCGGGCTTTGTCCCGGCTTATATTCGTCCTCAGTTCTGCGAAGGTCGCGGACCTTTCCGCTGGGTTGCACTTTCTGGAGACCCGGAAGACATCCGTGTTACCGATGAAGCGTTGAAAAAACTTTTCCCGAACCATGAAGGACTTCATCGCTGGCTCGAGGTGGCTCAAGAACGGATTGCGTTTCAGGGGCTTCCTGCACGGATCTGCTGGCTTGGCTTCGGCGAGCGCGTAAAAGCGGGACTTCTTTTCAATGAACTCGTTCGTACCGGTAAAGTGAAGGCTCCCATCGTAATCGGTCGAGATCACCTCGATTGCGGATCAGTTGCCTCTCCAAACCGCGAGACTGAAGCGATGAAAGACGGCTCCGATGCCGTTGCAGACTGGCCAATTTTGAATGCAATGATTAATGCCGTGAACGGTGCTTCGTGGGTGAGTGTTCACCACGGTGGCGGTGTGGGAATGGGTTACTCCATCCACTCAGGCATGGTCATTCTTGCTGATGGAACCGAGGAGGCAAAAATCCGGCTTGAACGCGTTCTGACCAGTGACCCGGGCATGGGTGTGGTTCGTCACGCAGATGCGGGTTACGACACTGCGATTGAAAATGCAAAAACCAAACTCCCAGAATACGGCGCGCACATGCCGATGTTGAAATAACATGACAAAAAAACCAGCTACCTCCGGAAAAACAGTTCAGGCCTTCACTCACGCATCCGTCATTTATACCGGATCAGGAATCGTGGAGAAACGGGGACGGAATCTCGTTCCAGCCGATCTCGGAGAAATCCCGGATGGTGCGATTGTTTTTGATTCGAAGAAGATCCTCTGGGTTGGACCGACGAGTGAGCTCCCGGAGAAATACAGCAAGGTTAAAACTACGAATCTGAAGAACAAGCAGGCAGTCATGCCGGGCTTGATCGATTCCCACACGCATCTCGTATTTGCAGGCTCTCGCGCCCATGAGTTCGCCCGTCGTTGTGCCGGAACCACCTATCAGGAAATTGCAAACGAAGGGGGGGGGATTCTGACCACCGTGAAAGCGACCCGTGAAGCTTCGCTTGAAACCCTGTTTGAACTTGCTCTGAAACGAGCCCTCATTGCGTACCGTTTTGGAGTGCGCACGATGGAGTGCAAATCGGGCTACGGTCTTGATCACAATACAGAGATCAAGTGCCTTGAAGTGGTGAAGCACCTGCAACAGGCGCTTCCACAGATGACTTTTGTTTCCACTTATCTTGGCGCCCACGCCTTTCCTCACGACCAGAGCAAGGCGGATTACCTCGATGAAATACTTCACAAGACCCTTCCCGAAGTGAAGAAGAAGGGTTTGGCCGAGTTCTGCGATATCTTCATCGATGAAGGTTATTATCATCCGCAGGATGGGGAGCGGATTCTGCGCGCGGCGAGAAAACTGGGCTTGAAACTGAAAGTCCACGCCGATGAAATGGGCAATACCGAGTCCGCAAAACTTGCGGCTAAACTGGGCGCCCATTCCGCAGATCATCTGCTCAAGATTTCAAGAAGAGGGATCGAGGCTCTGAGTAAAGCCGATACGGTCGCAACTCTTCTGCCGGGAACGGCTTTTTATCTGAAGGAAGCCTACGCTCCTGCAAGAGCGCTTCTCGACGCCGGTGCCAGAGTTGCAATTGCAACGGACTTCAACCCGGGTTCCTGCTATTCCCTGAATCTGCCTCTCATGATGAATCTGAGTGCGCTTTACATGAAGATGAACATGGCCGAAATCTTTGCAGGGGTGACGTATTCAGCCGCTGCAAGCCTTGGGCTTGAAGTAAGCAAAGGTGCTCTCGAAGTAGGCAGGGATTCTGATTTCGTCGTTCTTCCGTATGAGCAGTTCGAGGAGATGTACTACCGCATGGGCTGGTAGACGGGCCTTTGAAAAAGGCAATCTGCGAGGCCCGTTAATGACGGTGTAAGATTAGTTCGAGAGATGTTTGTCGAGAATCTGGTGAATGTCTTCCGCATTCCAGTCACGACCGCCGGACTCCACAAGGAGGATTTTCCGGTTCTTGTCGATCAAAACCGAAAGCGGGATCGCGTGCACATCGAACATTTCAGCAAGTGAGTTGTTCTTGTCGGTGAAAACCGGGAATTTGATTCCAAGCTTTTTGGTCGCACCTGGCACTACTTGGCTTGGGTTTTCGTCCACGTTGACACCAAGGACTTCGAATCCTTTTGAAGCATATTGATCACGAAGCTGGATCAGAGATGGCATCTCTTCCATACAGGCTTCACACCAGGTCGCCCAGAAGTTGATGAGCATGACCTTGTGAGGAAGATCGCCCACTTTGGTCTGTTGGCCCGTAACGGAAGTAAGAGTGAAATCGGGAAGTTCCGCGCCTTCGTTCAGCTCAACCGGCGTATTCGCCAAGCGGGCTTCTTTTTGAACGGAAGCTTTGATGGCCATGAGGCTGCCTACGATCACCACCAAAAGGACCAGAATCGGAATGAAGATCTTCTTTTTGCTGGGTGCGGGATCAGGGATGAAACTCGATGTTGTTTCTTGGTTTTCTGAATCTTCCATATTGTAAAATAATAGCTTAAAATGGATGTGTGGCAAAGAAAAGCAATCAATCCGGGCAGGCTTTGATCGAATATATATTGGTTATGGCGATTATTGTCTCCGTTGCAGGGGGTCTGATTGCGAGCGTTAAAGCCACCCGGGATAAGATCTGGAAGCGCATGATCTGTGAGATTAGTGCATCCTGCGCAACTTGTGCTGCTACTGATTCGGCAAAAGCGGTCCTTTCCGCTAAAGCAGACTGCCGTTAATAGGCAGGCCCATCTCCGGGTTAAAATTGGTGTCAAAATTTGGAAATAAAAAAGCCCGGATGTGAATCACACCCGGGCTTTTCATTTATAACTGTTGAAATTATTTCTTAGCGGAAGCTTTTGGAGCTTCTTTAGCCGCGTCTTTTGCAGCAGTCGCAGCTTTGTTCGCCATCGCGCCTGCAGCTGTCGGAGCTACAGCAGTACCTGCAGCAGTTGCACCCGCAGCAGCTTTCACTTCTGGTTTCTTGCCGATTCCTGCTTTTTCGAAAGCTTCCTTACGAAGGGAAGCCGTAACAGCCGGATGTTCTTTCATCCAGCGAACCGCATTGTCGCGGCCTTGTCCGATGCGCTCATCTTTATGAGAGAACCAGGTTCCGCTTTTTTCAACGAGGTTGTGTTGGACCGCGATGTCGAGAAGATCGCCTTCTTTGGAGATCCCTTCACCGTAAAGGATGTCGAATTCGACTTCTTTAAACGGAGGCGCCATTTTGTTTTTCACCACTTTAACGCGAGTCCGGTTACCAACGACGCTTTCGCCATCTTTGATCGCCTGAATACGGCGGATGTCGAGACGAACAGAAGCGTAGAATTTAAGGGCGTTACCACCGGTTGTTGTTTCCGGGTTTCCGAACATGACGCCGATTTTCATCCGGATCTGGTTGATGAAGATCACGAGAGTTCCGCTACGGCTGATGGTCGCAGTCAGTTTACGAAGAGCTTGTGACATGAGGCGGGCTTGAAGACCCATGTGGGCATCGCCCATTTCGCCTTCGATTTCCGCGCGAGGCACGAGGGCCGCAACGGAGTCGACTACGAGAACATCCACGCCGCCGGAGCGAACGAGCATGTCCACGATTTCGAGAGCTTGTTCACCTGTATCAGGCTGGGAGATGAGAAGGTCGTCGGTGCGAACACCGAGTTTGCGTGCATAGTTCACATCGAGCGCGTGCTCGGCATCGATGTAAGCCGCGATACCACCTTGTTTTTGCGCTTCTGCTACAGCGTGAAGGGCGAGGGTGGTTTTACCGGAAGATTCCGGACCATAAACTTCGATGATTCTTCCGCGTGGGAATCCGCCGATACCAAGGGCGAGGTCAAGACCGAGTGAACCGGATGGGACGACGGGAATATCATTCGCAACGAGGCTCTCTTCGTTTCCAAGGCGCATGATCGAGCCTTTTCCGAATTGCTTCTCGATCGTCTGGATCGCGAGCTCGATTGCTTTGCCTTTGTTTGCGTCGTTTGCTTTAGTGACTTCTGATTTTTCCATTATTATTCCTCTGATGTTTTTGCGTCGTCTGGGTTCAAACTTCATGCCACAAAACTTCTGCGCGCTTCCCAAATCCCTGTATGAGTTCATTATCGTTGCCGAGCTTTGGAAGTAAAGGGTTTTCTGCGGGAAAAGGGCATAACACGTTGCATTTTGTTCGTAGGGTGTTCGGTATGTTGAAATCATTAAGAAAAACCAAAATCGTTCGGTCGCGCGGATTTTCTTTAAGACAAGGACTCACCCCAGGCATCCTGCCTTTCTCGCTTAAGTCCATCCTGGACCGCTCGAAAAGGTTCGTCCTTATCTCAAAGAAAATCCGCGCGACCGAACGATTTTCATTTCTGCCGGCATTATCGAAAGGAAAATGAATGGAGGAATTGCGGACTGGAAGTATGAAATGAGTACCTCGATGAAGAATGAATTCATCGAAGTCTTATAGGAATATTGATTGAGGGAAAATTTAGGGGAAAGAAAGAAGAAGTAATTAGAGTGAGCACGCTGTTTGTAGAGTACTGCGTATCCAAGCGCAAGCAGAGTAGAAGGATCTACCTCCATTTTACAAGAATGGAGGTGATTTTATGGGAACTAGCAACCATGGTTCTTATCGTCTCGCTCGGGAGAAACTTAAGCTAAAGATCTGTGTTTTGATCGTTCTAGCCAGATTTTTATCTCTCCTGATGCTGATTCTATCGTACTACCGCGAACGATGCTGAGGGGGCCGGTACAGCATTCATTAACCGGAGTTTCTCAGGATGGGAACTGTTTGCGCTTGGTTTGAATTTCGGATCGGGCGGATTAAAGCGCGACTGGTGCTTACTTGCAGAGGGCTTTGAGGGCTTTTCCCGGATACGGGTAAGGCGAATCGATCCCGGCATCTTTCAGGGTCATGCCTTTTCCCTTGAGAATCTGGTATTGAAAGTCATTGCCCGGCTCTGTTGTGAAACCGGGATCTTCTTTATAAATTGGATCTTTTACGGCTTCTGAAAGGGAGATGAATTCGATACCCTTCTGTTGATACAGGTGAAGCAGTGCTGGAAGCATGACTGCATCAAACGCGCCGATGTGCATGAGCAGGATATGGGAAATAGGATGGTGCCAGACGGCGGTTATCACCCTTTCATCCCGAATCAGCCTCTTTTCTGCTGAATCAAGATAAGATGCTTTCAACCATTCAATGGATTTCAGGTCACCTTTTTCTTTGCAGCGTGCATATGGATCATTCCAGCCCCAGTCTTCGAAATCATCTGTGACCTGAGCAACTACATAACCCTTTTCGTTCAGGTGTTTTCGGATCGCATTCCGCTTTTCAAGTGTGTCGCCTTCGTGGAGAAAAGGATAACGAAAGTAATGCCAGTTGAGTTTTCCGGAGAGTTTTTGAAGCAGAGGTTCGTTTGAATCGATCTCTTCTTTAAAGTCAGCAGCTGAAGACTTGTTCAAATCGGGATGAGAAAACGCATGATTTCCCAAGGGGTAACCGGAGTTGATCCAGAGATTCAAAACCTCCAGATCATTTTTGTCCTTTTGAACCTTTTGGGCATTGATGAACCCATAGACCTCAGGAACATGGTTGGACTTCAGGGTTTTAAGAATGGATCGGGCGATGTCCATTCTTGATTCATTTGGTGGAAGTTTTCCATGAGCAGGCAAATCATCGAACGTGATTGCCATTTTGACGCTGGCTTGGGCTATGAACGGTGTCAGTAGAATTACCCAGAGGGTCAGCCAGTTTTTCATTGCGTGGGTCTTTCTACATTCCCGGAATTTGAACAAAATGGGAAATAAGCAGGAACACTCCCCACGAAACCAACCCGGCAAGAAGATCATCGAAGATCACCCCGAACGATTGAATCGGACCAATTGGAAATTTCTTTCCCCACTGATCAAACTGACGAATAGGCGGCGGCTTGAGTGCATCGAAAATACGGAAGAGGACAAACTGGATGAACATGACCGCGCCGGTGCGAGGGAGAGTTCCCATCGCCAGCATGTAGCCAAGGACTTCGTCGATTACGATCTTCTGGGAGTCCGGCTGCTGGACGTTTTTGCTCCATTCGAGGGACGCCCACCAGCCAATGAGGAGGATCCCGATCCCGAGATACAGGACATTCAGGTAGCTCCAATCCCGGACCAAGTAGATAAGGAACACGCCTACGACGCTACCAGCTGTGCCGGGAGCCTTCGGAGCGAAGCCTGAACCGAGGGCAGTTGCGATCAAAGTAACGAAAAAACCTTTTAATTTCTTCACGTCTCGACGGTACCAGAGCGGTGCGGCTCAGTCGATCAAGTTTTGATTGATGAACCATTGGCTTCTCGGTAGGGTGGGATTGGAATATGTCGCAGCCCATAAAACAGCAGCTCTTATCAAAGTGGAAAATTGGGGACAGCGTCTTGGACGTACTGGTCGGCGGCGTTTCTTTTCTCGATTCCAAAGACGGATTTAAAGGAAGTTTCCCGAATGAAGATTCGGCGGAACGGTTCCTGGGTGCTTACGGTTTCGACCTTCATGATCCGATCGAAAAAGCGGAACTTCACGGGACTCTCCAGGAGGCCCTCCGCTTCATCAAAACTTACTTCCTGAAGCCTGCGGCCGAAAGCGGACTTCCTATCGAAATTCCAAAGAAGATCGCCGAGATCAACGACATCCACGAGCTTTTGCTTCAGGCGGGTGCCGATTCTGAGTCCACGCTTCGCCACTGGGCTTGCTCCGTTCTCCGCGTGATTCATACCATCAGTCACGTCGATCGCGACATACGGACTCATTATTTCTCGGACATCCAGACTCAGATCCTCGATCGTTTCTACCGCTACCTTCAGCGCGATGAAAACGGTCAGCTCTATATCGGAAAATCTCCGGAAGATCCGCTCCGCGTGGATCTCGTTGAATTCCAGGTGAAGCCGAAGAAGGCACGCGACAGCACGCTCATGAAACTGCTTCACAAGCCGGGCAGCGTGGCCGAAGAACTTTTCGACCGGGTGGGCGTGCGTTTTGTAACCCGCACCCGCCTCGATGCCATTCGCCTGATTCACTTTCTCGAACAGCGAAACATTGTAGTCGCAGCAAACATCAAGCCTTCCCGCTCCCGCAATACATTGATCGACACCGATACGCTAAAAAGCCGGATCGGTGCGGATCTTTCAAAAGTCATTGAAGGACGGATGGAAGAGGGCGAATTCATCAATGAACTGAACAAGGTGGAATTTCCGAAACAAAAGACCGGAGAAAATCCATTCAGCTCCGATCACTACCGCGCGATTCAGTTCACTTGCCGTCAATTGATCAAGATTAAAAACCCGCTTTCGGATTACATTCGGGATCTGAAGAAAATCACCCGTGGCGTGAACCTCGATCCGGCGATCGCACTGGCGATCGAGAAGGTGGATCAGAAGTACATCCAGCGTGTGACCCGCTTCTTCTATCCTTACGAAATTCAAGTCATGGATGAAGTCAGCCATGTTGAAAATGAAAAGGGACGGAGTGCTCATAAAGCGTACAAGCGTGCCCAGCAGAAAGCAGCCATGATGCGAGTGATGGGAGCGCTCGCAAATGAAGCTAAAGGTTGATTATCTTCTCGTCGGCACGGGCGCAGCCCCTCTCCTTGCCGCTCAACGGCTGATGACCCGCGGGGACACGGTCGCTCTTCTCAATCCTGATCGCGACTTCTTCCTCGAAAACTCCGAACTTCCACTCGATCTTTTCAGCTTCGAGAGTCTGGACACGGATCTCACGCGTCGTTTTTCAAACAATCTTCCGGAACAGGTTTACCAGGATCTCATTCCCGAGTTTCCAGGCGCGCTCGAAATGGCCAAAGAAACCGACTCCTCCAGCGGTACTCCTTACCGTGTGGAGAGCGCTCCGTGGATTCGCTCCCGTCACCGTCTCTGGATTGCAGCCGACCGAAGCAAGCGGCGCGCGCATCTTGAAAATCTTTATCTCCGTTCACTCGATCTCGGATGGAAACCACAGTGGCTCGAAGGGGTTGCGCTTGCGAAACGTTTCCCGGGTTTCTCGCCCCGGCATCTTGAATCCCGCGACATGGAAAACTGGGCGGGGTTCGTAGGCCCGAAGTTTGGTGACATCGATGTTGCCCGCTATCGCACAGGTCTTCTCGAATACGTTCGGGAAAAACTCGGCCGCGAAAACATTCATACCGGAGCACACATCTTAGGCGTCGATCGCAAAGGTGTCCGCTTTCAAACCGCTCAGGGACTCCCGTCCACGATTGAAGTGAACAACGCTGTTCTTCATTTCTGGACACCGAAGCTCGAGCGTTCGCTTCGTCAGAATCTCGAAAAACATTTCCCCCGGGGACTCGCAGGATTCGATGCAACCGTTTCAAAACAGTTCTGGGAAGAATGGGATCTCATTTCAAGAGATCCGGTGAATCCTTATCTGGTTGCCCACTTGGGCCGCATCCGCATCTGGGCTCATGGAGAGGGTTTGCCTCCGCCGGAAGGCTGGAACCGAATCAAGGTCATGCGTAAGGAAGACTCGGATAAAATGCTCGGCGAGGAATCTTTCCAGGACATCGAAAAACTTTTCTTCCAGTTCATGGGCTGGAACCGCATCACCGTCCGGGGCATGTCCCCACGCGTGTTTTACCGGTGGAACAAAACCAGTCCGATCGAGTACGATTCAGATGGAGTCCGGAGTCTGGTGATTCCGGCCTGCGACGGACCTCTGCACTGGATTGCAAACCAGGTGCGGAAATCGATTGATGGAGTATAAGACGTGAAGATCAGGGACGGACAAATTGATGTCGCGATCGTTGCGGGACCAAGGCTCAAAACCTGGCCCACGCAAGGCGCGCGTGTCCTTTCCCGTTACTGCGCGGATGCCGGCCTCAAAGTCGGCTGGTACGGTGGACCGGATTTACAGGTTCGCGGAGTCCTCCCGATGGAGTCGGGTGGTTCGGTCGTCATGGTCGAGGATCTGAGACAGCGACTTCACCGCATTCAGGCAAAAGCCGTGGTGAAAATCACGCCCGATCTCGAATTCCCGATGCCTTTCCAAGGCTGGTATTCCCCAGGCCTCATCCCGGAAACAACGGCAAGAAAACTCATCACCCAGGGAAGTCTGAACTGGCAATCCGTCGTCGTCATCCTTGGAACTGGCAACCGGGCATTTCGTCTTGGATCAGAGTTGCTTGAACGCCATCTTTCCAGCCGCGTGGTTTGCCTCGAATCCGTCTTCAAGGAAGTGCAGGGCTTCGAAGTCGAGAGGCGCCGCTTTGAAATGCGCGGTGGAAAAGTCATTTTTGGAACACCGACAAGACTTCAGACCAAAACCCCTTTTACTTGGGAACTCAAGGTTCAAGATCAGCAAGGGGTTCGGGTGCTCGATTGCGCGCGCGTGATTTCGGTGGGGCCGTTCACCGAAGATTCCGGTTACCGTGAGTATCCTCCTGGAAGTCTCATGTTCGAGTGGGAAAATTCAGAAGCAATCGTTCTTGCAGACGATGTGGAGAAAGTTTCACTCGATGAAGCGAGAGGGGTCGTGCTCGCCAGCCGGATCATCAAGGGACTGGCAAACGTTTCCTCTGAATTCAAAACGCAGCTTGAGCGAACCCTGTGGATCAACAAACAGAAGATCCGGGAGTTTGAATCGCTGAAGGAACACCGTTTGAAGCTCGAGTTCGATGGCAAGTGGCTCGGACCGGTCACCAAGAAAATTTTTGAAAACCACGGTGGCACGCTCAAGCAGCCGACTGAGGGAAAAATCCTTGCCACCATCGAATGCGTGGAAAACATCGGGTGCCGGGTGTGTGAAAAGTCCTGCCCGAGTAATGCAATCCGGATCGATCGCGAGAAGAATCAGTTTTTATTCGAAGACGCCTGCACTGGATGCGGCTTCTGTCTTCAAGCCTGCCCAAGCCAGGTGCCGGTCATGATCGAAGGGGATGGAACCCAGAGTTTCACCCAGATGATTTTCCCGTTCACCGAAAAGCCAGTCATTAAAAAGGGCGATCGCGTAAATCTTCTGAGCCGCAAAGGCGAAGTTCTGAATCAGGGGCGCGTACTCGATCAATTCCTCGACGGAAACATTCCTCTCTTCAAAGTGGAAGTTCCTTCTCACTTGATCTGGGAAGTGCGGGGACTGCTTCCGCTCGGAACAAAAGCCGAGACTGAGAACGCGAATGATTTCTACGAAGAGAAAGGCACTCGTGTGGAAGTGCAATTCCAAGGCGATACAAGGCGAGTGAGGGAAGGACAGCTTCTCTCCGTTGCTCTTTTTGAAAGCGGAATCGCGCGCCCGAACGACATTCTGGTTTGCGAAGATGGAGCCTGCGGCCTTTGTCAGGTGGAAGTCGATGGCATCAAGAAGTTTGCGTGCAAGACCACCATTCACCAGGGGATGAATATCCGCTTCACCCGCGATCATCCTTCTTCCTCTGAACTTTGCCCGTGCGAGGGCGTGGATACGGCTCAATTGAATGCAACCGTGCAGGCCAGCAAGCCCGATACCATGGAGGCCTTGGCCCAGGTCTGCGATGTCGCCCAGGGACGCTGCCACGGTCTCCTTTGCAAGAAATCCTGGGTGAAACTCGCCGAAGATGCGGGCGTTCAGGTTAGCCGTTATAACGACTGGCGCTTCCCTTGGATGGACTGGACCCTCCGTTAAAACTCAAAAATTAACTTTTGGTAACAAACAACCTATTGTAATTGCTAGGAGTGGGTATTTCTTGCATAATACCCAACTTTTTTTGTTGTGTATTATTGGGCCATTTATTAAACTATCTATATGGAAAACGTTGTTAATAAAAAAAGCTTAGTTAAAACTCCAAACTGGGTAGGAGCTTTCATCCGCCAGAAGCGGGAAACGAAAGGGTTCTCCCAAAAAGAACTCGGACAAAGGTTCGAACCACCGGTCACGACTCAATTCGTGTCCAACCTTGAGCGCGGGATCACTCCGATCCCGGCTGTTCATATTCAAGCTCTGGTCAGAGCACTGGATTTGAACGAGCAAGAGCTCATGGTGCTCATGGAGAAGGAATACGCTGCCAAGCTCACGCACAAGATTGCGGGCGGCACCGAATTCCACAGCTCTGAAAGCGCTCCGGCGGTACTCGTCGTTGCCAAACAGGACGAAGAGTTCTTCAAATGGATCGTTCAGAGTTACAACAACCTGAGCGATGTGGATCGTGCTCACTTCAAGGGTCAGATCAAAGGTTGGTTCGAGCTGAGCTTGAAAAGAGCCTGATCGTCCTTCACAATAAGGCAGCATGAAAGAAAATCCTTTTGAAAGCGGGCATCCTCGTCCTAGAGGGGCCCGTTCTCCATTTAAAACAGAATCGGTTCTCGGCGGCGGCTATCCAATTCGTTTTGGGTCAGTCCCGAGCTTTGACGGCACTCCCATCTTCTACTGTGAAGAGGGTGAAGGGCCGGTTCTTGTGTTCTGCTACGGAATTGCCTGCTCGGCACTTCACTGGACTTACCAGATCGATTACTTCCGCAAAAGTCATCGATGCATCTGGATCGATTACCGCGGTCACTGCCGCACTCCGCTTCCCGAAGATTCAAGCACCATGACGGTTGAGGCGAGTGCAAATGATCTGAAGGTGGTTCTCGATTTCCTTGAAGTGAAAGACGCAGTCTTTCTCGGTCACAGCATGGGCGTCAGCGTGGTACTCGATTTTGCACATCGTTTTCCAGACCGCGTGTCGAAGCTCATCCTTGCGAACGGGACTCCAAAGCGACCGCTTGAAACTCTTTTCGGCGGGAACTTCCTTACTCCGGCCTTCAAGGTGCTCTCGCACTATCAGAAAGAAAGACCGGATCTTCTGGGCCAGCTCTGGAAGCTTCAGGAAAAGACTTCGATTGCCGGGAAGTTCCTTGGAACTCTGGGCTTTAACACCGCTTTGAGCCACCCCGACGATATCAAGACTTACGCCCGTCAGATCGCAGAATTGCATCCGAGTGTTCTCACGACCATGATGGATGACTATCAGCACTTCGATGCGACTCCCTGGCTCCACGAGATCAAGCAGCAGACCCTGATTCTTTCCGGTGAGAGTGACATCATCACTCCTCCGGCAACCCAGGAGCTCATGCACCAGCTGATTCCGAACTCGGAATTCGTGAACATGCAGCATGGTAGCCACTGTTCGACACTCGATCTTCCGGATTACGTGAGTCTTCTGATCGAACGTTTCGTCAAATAACTAGAACGGCGCTTTCGCCGGTTTGAACTTGCCGGAGACATTTCCCGATAGATCGATATTGTCTGGATTGAGCGCCATCACCGGTGAGCCTTTTCCAAGCTTGAATTTGTCGAGATCAATCCAGACCAGATTCGGGCTCGTGCTCAATTCAAAGAAGTAGCGCTTCTTTTTCAAATCCATCGCCGTCCGATACTCTGTATTGTAGATCCCCATGTCCTTGTAGGGCGCTCCAAAAGGAACCGAGACGTTTCTCGCAACGGCAAGAACCCCTGCGATTGCTTCCCGTTGATCCTTCGGTTCAGGAAGGAGGGCGGCGTAATAAGTCGCTCTTTGAAACCGGTCTACCGGATTCACGTTGCCAGGCAACTGCATGTCGCTGCTCGGTTTTGAAAAATCCTGTTTCTTTAAAAGTGCTAACTGCTCTTCGTAAGTTGGATCATTGGTGACAATTCGGTAGTCGTGGCTGTGATGAACTTCGGATTTTCCGTTTGTGTATTCGATGATGGCGGAATCTCCAGTCGCGTCCTCGATCACGAGGTGAACCGTTGCTTTGTGACCCCGGGCTTCAATCATGACGGGTTGAATGTTCTGAAGCAAGATGAGGGCTTCTTCAACTGTTGCGGCGTTATCGAGCACGTACTGGCCCCAGAGTGCAGATTGAAGTCCGTACTTCGTGATGTCCCTTGGTCCAAAGTCAGTCGACTTCAGGTAAAGCAGGTGAACGCCCAATCCCTTTTCATTGAAGCCATCCGCAGTTCCCAGACCGTAAACGGGAACGACAATGCTCCCGTATTTCGAAGTCCATTTAGCAGGATTTTCAGGAGCTACAACGTTTTTGCCCACATGACCGCCATCCCGTTTGATTCCACGGGGAAACACGATGAGTTCGGGCTGCGTACTTTCAGGCCAGTCCATGGTGCGGGCGGTATAAACTCCAAGCTTGCTTTTGTTTGAGAGAATCCGGGTACAGGCATCCGTGGTTTGCCAGAGTGTGACTCCGATCATCGTTCCCAGTGCCAGCTGCATCATTTTAATTTTCATGGGGCTACTTTACCTCGCCAAGAGTGTTTCTCAGAAGGTGGCAATAGCTGTACCAAGGGGGATTCGGGGGATTAAGACTCGAGGCGTCCCTGACCATCCAGATATTTTTTGAAGTTTTGGTTTTCCGGATGTTTCAGTTCGGGGTCCTGTTTCAAAAGACTCAAGACGTCATCGCGAGCCTTGATCAACCAGTCTTGATCGCGAACGAGGTTTGCAATTTTAAATGGAAGCGCACCCGATTGACGGGTTCCCAGGAATTCACCCGGACCGCGAAGTTCGAGATCGGCTTCCGCGATTTTAAATCCATCTTCGGTTTCGCACATGACTTCCAGGCGCTCCGGTGTTGGAATCGCCGATGGACGATCAATGCGGAGGAAGCAGTAAGAGGCGTGTTTTCCACGGCCAATCCGTCCCCTGAGTTGGTGAAGCTGGGAAAGACCAAAGCGTTCCGGATGCTCAATCACCATGACAGTTGCATTCGGAACGTCGACTCCGACTTCGACCACGGTGGTGGAAACGAGAATTTGAACTTCGTTCTTCCGGAAGCGATCCATGACGGTGGCCTTTTCGCTGGACGAAAGTTGTCCGTGAAGAAGGCCTACTTTGAAATCAGGAAAGGTTTCTTTTGCAAGATTTTCAGCCGAACTGACGGCGCTTTTTAAATGCGTGAATCCTTCTTCTTCGGAATCATTCACGAGTGGGAAGATGAAATAAGCCTGCCGACCTTCCTGAAGCTGCTTCCGGATGAAATCAATCATCTTCGGATTTTCAGGTGTTCGAACAAGATTCGTCTTGATCGGCGTTCTGCCCGGAGGGCGTTCGCGGATCAGGGAGACAGCAAGGTCTCCGTAAGCAGTGAGGGCGAGTGTTCTCGGGATCGGAGTTGCCGTCATCACAAGGGTGTGAGGTTGAATCACGGATTTCTCGCGAAGCTTCTTTCTCTGAGCGACCCCGAAGCGGTGCTGCTCATCGATGATGACATAACCCAGGTTCTTGAACTTCACCGGGTCCTCGATCAAAGCGTGGGTTCCGATCAGGAGTGCCGGAGTATCGGATTCAAAAAGCGCCTGGACTGATTTTCGCTCCGCCGCACTGGTCTTACCCACGAGCAGTTTCACCGGAATGTTCGCTCCAAAGGTGCGAAGCACGTTTTGATAATGTTGTTCGGCAAGAATCTCGGTCGGTGCCATGAACGCCACCTGATAACCCTGGTCCATGAGAGCGAGAGACGAGAGCAGGGCGACCGCTGTTTTTCCCGCACCGACATCCCCTTGAAGCAGGCGGTTCATCGGGTGGGGTTTTGAAATGTCTTCAAAAATTTCATCAATCGAAGTTTGCTGGCCTTTGGTCAGGTCAAACGGGAGTTTTTTCTTCAGCTCAGCAAGGCTCGCTTTAAGTTTCTTCGGATCAAGCGCATGGCCCTTTTCCTTTTCGACATCGAGCTTCTTCGAAAGAACGTGATACTCGAACTTGAAGAATTCCTCGTAGATCAGGCGATGGTGTGCCGGAGACTTGAAACTTGCAAACGTGCTGTTCGGATCTTGCGAAGCGTTCTCGCTTGGAAAGTGAACTTCCTGAATTGCGCGCGCAAGGTGAGGAAGATTGTGTTTCCGGAGGCAGGCGGGAGGAAGTTCCTCACGGAGGGCGGGAACCCCGAGCGAGAGAGCGGTATCCAGAATTTTTCTCAGGGTCTTGGTCGGAATGCCGTCGATCTCGGTGTAAATCGGAACAATTCGTCCGACGTGGGTGTCGTCTTCGAGATCAAACTGCACCTCGGGGTGAATCATTTCCCGGATGGACCCGAAAACCTTCACGTTTCCGGTCACGATGATCTTCATTCCAGGTTCGAACTTCTGCTCGAAGCCTTTATAGAAGCGGAACCACTTGAGAGAAATCCACTGCTTGTCCTGATCCTGAGCCTTCACCTCAAAGAGTTTTGAGAAGCGTCCGCGCAACGGGCGGAGGAAGGACTGATGAATCATGACTTCAAGGGAGGCAGAGCTTCCTTCGGTCAGATCCTTGATCAGGGAAAGCTGGGAGCGATCTTCGTACTTGCGTGGGAAAAAATAGAGAAGGTCTTTGACCGTTTTGATGTCACGGGCGAAAAAAACGGAGGCGAGTTTGGGGCCGACTCCTTTAACGTACTGAACCGGAGTTACAAGGGGATCAGTATTGAAAGAAGGGGCTTTTTTGCTCACACGTATTTAATTTCGATAACGGAGTAGTTGATCCGGCCTTTCGGCGCAAACACTTCCACTTCGTCTCCCTCTTTTTTCCCGATCAGGGAGCGGGCAAGGGGAGAGGTAATGCTGATCTTGTTCTTTTTAATGTCGGATTCGTCGGAGCCCACGATCTGATACGTGATCGGGTTGCCGGATTCCTGCTCTTCGAGTTTCACGGTTGCACCGAAAACGATCTTGTCGAGATTAATGGACGTCGGATCGATGATCTGAGCACGGGCAAACTTCCCGTTGATTTCCTGAATACGGCCTTCAATGAAACTCTGGCGTTCTTTCGCTGCGGAATAGTCCGCGTTCTCGGAAAGGTCCCCGAGGGAACGAGCGAATTCGATCGCAGCAATCACTTTTGGTCTTTCAACCTGGGTGAGGTGCTTGATCTCTTCATCGAGCAATCGTTTTCCCTCTACGGTCATTGGAATTTTATCGTCAGCCATATGCAAAAAAGCCTAACACGTTCCTGGAGGAGGTGTCAAAAGTACAGGTCCGTCCGCGTCATCCTGAATGGGTGGTTTGGATCAGCTTTTCTTAAAGAGCGCTTCGGCCGCATTTTTGAGTGCATCTGCGGGCTTGGCGCCCGATCCGCCTGCACGATCGGACGGTTTGAAGTAGTCGCAGAAATTGGATTTTTCCTTGTCTACCACGCGATCGGACTGGGATTCCCGGCATTCATTGTTGTAGGCGCGATCATGATGTTCGCAGTTTTTGCAAACATGAGTGTCGCGTCCACAGTGGTCACAGGAGTCCAGCCGATGGAACTGGTTTGCAGCAACCGGCTTTCCACAGGACCAACAATGATGAGGAGAGCTAATCATTGAGTTTTCCTTAAGTTAAAGGCTCATGATCTCGATTGAATGATTTCTCATCTTTTCGATTGCGAGCAGCATCGACCACGCTGCGGAGAGAACCGTCGAGTAGGGAACTTTTCTTTCCAATGCCGCTCGTCTGATCTCGTAACCGTCTTTCACCGCGGCATCATCTGAAACGGTGTTGATGATCAGGCAGTAGTCGCCTTTTTTGATCGCTTCAACACAGTTCGGGCTGCCTTCGGAAAGCTTCTTCACGGATTCGACTTCAATTCCGTTTTCCTTGAAAAACTTGGCAGTTCCGGTGGTTGCAGCGATTTTGAATCCGAGGTGGATGAATTGTTCCGCCATGGAGAGCGCTTCTGCTTTGTCCGCATCGCGAACGGAGACGAAGATCTTTCCAGCAGAAGGAAGGGTGATTCCGGCACCTTCGAGAGCCTTGTGGTAAGCAACCGCGAAGTTGCGGGACCGACCCATGACTTCACCGGTTGATTTCATTTCAGGCCCGAGGACTGGATCGACGTTCGGGAATTTGTGGAACGGGAAGACCGGAGCCTTCACGTTGTACACTTCAAGACCCTTGTCGAAGTCGCGGTTGTAGCCGAGCTCTGCGAATTTCTTCCCGAGCATGAGTTCAACTGCGATTTTGATCACGGGAATCCCGACAGCCTTGCTCACGAATGGAGCAGTCCGGGATGCACGAGGATTCACTTCGATGAGATAAATCTCATCACCCAGAACCGCGAATTGTGCGTTCATGAGACCGACGACCTTGAGCTTGCGGCCAAGGATGCGGGTGTAAGTGCGGATACGGTCCACGATATTGCGTGGAAGGCTTTGTGGAGGCAGGCAGGATGCGCTGTCACCGGAGTGAATGCCGGCTTCCTCGATGTGTTCGAGTACGCCTGCGATCAAAGTGGTTTCGCCATCGGAGAGTGCATCGACATCGACTTCAATCGCGCGATCGAGGAAACGGTCGATGAGGATCGGGTGGGATCCGGAAGCGTACATCGCTTCATCGATGAATTCCTGAAGAGCTGCGTCCGAGCGGATGATCTTCATTCCGCGCCCACCGAGAACGAAGGACGGGCGAAGAAGAATCGGGAAGCCAAGTTTCCGGGCTTTCGCGAGGGCTTCTTCTTTGGAAGTGGCGATCGCTGATTCCGGCTGACGCAAACGGTACGGAAGGATGTCGCGAACGAGCTGGTCAAAGAGATTGCGGTCTTCCGCAAGGTCAATGCTGTCGGTCGTTGTTCCCAGAATCGGAAGACCGTTCTTCTCGAGTTCTTTTGCAAGTTTGAGTGGAGTCTGACCGCCCAATTGAACGATCACACCCATTGGCTTCTCGAGATGAGCGATGTTCAACACCGATTCCACGGAGAGTGGTTCAAAATAGAGACGATCGGAGATGTCGAAGTCAGTGCTCACGGTTTCTGGATTACAGTTCACCATGATGGTTTCGTAACCGAGTTTGCGAAGAGCGAGGGCTGCGTGCACGCACGAATAGTCGAACTCGATCCCCTGACCGATGCGATTTGGACCGGATCCAAGGATCATTACTTTTTTAGGATTGTTGGTCGGAATCGATTCATTGGTCGTGCGGTGATAGCTCGAGTACCAGAATGGAGTCTTCGCGACGAACTCACCCGCGCAGGTATCAACCGAGTGATACGTCGGGATGATGCCGAGTGCTTCGCGGGCTTCGAAAACATCGCTGTCTTTCAGGCCTTTGATTTCAGCAATGCTGTGATCGCTGAAGCCGGTTCCCTTGATCTTCTTGAAGAAGGATTTTTCGAATGGGAATGCAGTCTTTTCCATTTCCTGCTGGAGACGGATCAGGCCTTCGATGCGATCGAGGAACCAGAAATCAATCTGGCTCTTCTGATGAAGTTCTTTCAGGTCAGCGCCTTTTCCGATCGCGTCTGCGATTGCAAGGAGACGTTCCGGGTGTGCTTTCTCAATGCGTTCCCAGTAAATGCGTTTTTCTGGAAGAGGTTTCAACCAGTTCGCACGACGTTCGATGGAAGCGAGTGCCTTCAGGAAGGACTCTTCGAAGTTCCGGCCGAGGGCCATGACTTCACCGACAGATTTCATCTGAGTTCCGAGTTCCGGATTGGTCGCGCGGAATTTTTCAAAGTCGAAACGGGGGATCTTGGTCACGACGTAATCGATGCTCGGTTCGAAGGATGCCGGTGTGGTGCCGGTGATGTCGTTCGTGAGTTCATCAAGCGTGTAACCCACTGCGAGTTTTGCCGCGATCCGGGCGATCGGGAAACCGGTTGCTTTGGACGCGAGTGCGGAAGAGCGGGAAACTCGCGGGTTCATCTCGATGACGATCACGCGGCCCGTGTCCGGATTAAGCGCGAACTGGATGTTGCTTCCGCCGGTTTCAACGCCGATGGCGCGGATGATCTTGATCGATTGGTTGCGGAGGTTTTGATATTCCTTGTCAGTCAGGGTCTGAGCCGGAGCGACGGTGATAGAGTCACCCGTGTGAACGCCCATCGGATCAAGGTTCTCGATTGAGCAGACGATGATGACGTTGTCTTTTTTGTCACGAACGACTTCGAGTTCGAATTCTTTCCAGCCGAGGAGACTCTCTTCCACGAGACAGGAGCTGTTCGGGGAGAGGAAGAGTGCGCGGCTTAGTTTTTCCAGATATTCCGCTTCGGTCAGACAGATCCCGCCGCCTTCACCACCGAGGGTGAAAGAAGGGCGAAGGATGAGCGGGAGTCCGTTCTCTTTCAGGATTCTCTGACCGTCTTCCATGTTGTTTGCAACGAAGGAGCGAGCGCTTTCAACACCAATTGAATCCATCGTGGCTTTGAAGGTCTCGCGATCTTCCGCGCGGTGAATGACATCCGGTTTTGCACCGAGGATTTCAACATTGTATTTATCCAGAATCCCTTCGCGGTGAAGCGCGAGAGTCAGGTTGAGTGCGGTCTGTCCACCCATGGTCGGCAGGATCGCATCCGGTTTTTCCTGGCGGATGATTTCTTCGAGTATCGCCACGGTGAGGGGTTCAATGTACACGCGATCCGCGATTTCAGGATCCGTCATGATCGTTGCCGGATTCGAGTTTACGAGAATGACTTCGTAACCTTCTTCCTTCAGCGCTTTGATCGCCTGGGTTCCGGAGTAGTCGAACTCACACGCTTGTCCGATTTGAATCGGGCCGCTTCCAATCAAGAGAATCTTTTTCAGGTCCGTACGTTTTGGCATATTAGAATTTCCATCCTGTCGTAAATTTCAGTTCAATCGGGTCGTCCCTGTTCTTTGCATTAAACGTGTCGACCGCTTTTGGAATCAGCGACTCGTTCGTGCGCAGAAGGGTGAAACTGTAAATGAATCCGCCTGCAGCGAGCCCGACTCCCGTTAGCTGGAACACGGTGAATGCGGTCTCGCGCGTACCCGCCGAAAACAAAGTCCGGCTGATCAGGGGAGCAAAAACGATGAGCAGTAAACCGAAGGTTCCGGTGTACGCACTGAGTTTGCTTCTTTCGCGATTCTTTTGGTAAGTATCGAGCATTTTTTCCGCTTCGGGAACGGATTGTACAAAATATTTCAAAGTCGCCGCATCCTGGGCCTGGGGCGAGTCGGTGGAGTAGGCCTCGTTGCGGTAGATGAACGGGCGTTCACAGCCAATGGGCACAACGGGTTTAGGTTTGATCAAGGGCTGCTGAACGGGTTCGGCAGAGTCCTGGTGAAGATGAATCCGGAGTTCGTCAACGGTCGGGTCCGGGCAGGGGCGGGGAGATGTGGAAACAAGGGGATCTGCAAAACTTTTAGTTGCAAAAAGCAGTACCAAAATAAGCGAAACCCATTTGTTCATGAATGGGCCCTATTAAGTCATAAAGTGGCATTGCACTGCAAGTCATTTCCTTGGAAAAATTGAGTTTTTAAGCTATGCGTCATCGCATCTCTCGGCTACACTGTTTCCAATCATGAATCCCACTGATCCGCAGAAGCCCAGTACGTGGAAATCTTACAAAAAAGGCATGTGTGACGGCTGTTGGTCCGGCTGTTGTACCTTGCCCCTTGAGGTGAGCGCCTACGATCTGATCCGGCTCGAAGTCCTGACCGAGGACGAAGCGGCTGCCAGTCTCAAAAAAGCAGCCCGCAGACTCATGAAAGAGGGGATCATCCAGTCCTACCGGGCGACGAGCGGACTCTTCATCATTGAACAGCGGCATGGCCGGGATTGCATCTTTTTGGGTGAAAAGACCCGGCTCTGTACCGTGTACGAGAAGAGGCCCGAGGTTTGCCGTCAGTTTCCGAAAATCGGCCCAAGACCCGGCTTTTGTCCCGTGAGGCCGAAAAAGTGATCTTTATTCTAAATCTGTTATCGAGACTTCCGTATTTCATTCTTCACCGGATCTCGGATGGGCTCTTTTATCTTCTGTACTACGGACTCCGATACCGGAGGAAAGTAGTCCGGGAGAATCTCGAGCGCTCTTTTCCGGAGAAGTCCGAAGCTGAAATCACCGGAATCGAGAAGAAGTTTTACCGGAATTTCGGCGATGTCATGGTCGAGTCGATCAAGAATTTCACGATCTCGCGCGAAGAACTGCGCGATCGGTGCCGGTATCTGACCCCCGAGGTTACGGAACGCCTGTACGCCGAAGGAAAAAGTATTTCCGGTTTTTCCAGTCACCTTGCAAGCTGGGAGACGCTTCCACTCTCTGCCTGTGTTGAGTTCGAATATCAGATCTACGCAGTCTACAAACCGCTCCAGAATCAAAAGTTTGATCAGGCGGTCTCACGCTCCCGCGGCCGGTTTGGTGCGGAACTCGTTCCAATCAAGTCCGTCCGGAAGGTGATCGATTCTCCACAGAAAAAACCGTTCTTGCTCGGTTTGTTGTCAGATCAGGCGCCGCACGATTATGCCCGTGCCTTTGAAGTTCAGTTTTTGAATCAACGTACTTTCGTTACGCCCGGAGCGGCGATTCTGGCAGTCGAACGGGGTTTTACTCCAGCCTGGGGTTGGATGAGACGGACCGGACGTTCCCGTGTCGAATGGGGAATTGAAGAGCTGATTCCGAAAGAATCGCCATTCACCGATTCTGAGAAAGAGCAGATTACTCGTATCGCCCGTGCGCACTCGCTCACTGAGGAAAAAGCCGGTCAGGCGCTGAGACTCGTTCAGGAATTCTCCCGACGTCTTGAAGACAGAATAAAAATGGCCCCACAAGACTGGTTGTGGAGCCATCGTCGCTGGAAATCCCGCTAAAAATTACGGCTTAACTGCCTGGAACTCGCCAGTCTTCGCATTAAGCTCGAGGAAGCACTCAGTGATCGGATGGCGGGCAACCGATTGGAAACAGGTGACCTGTTTTCCGGCTTTTTCTTTTGCCGATACGGAAGCGTCGGTTGGAAGAACCGAGTCGCTCACGCTGCTGTTCACCTTGTTGTATAGATCGATCGCTGCCTTGCCTTGAACTTTAACACTCGCAATTCCGTCCGCAGTGAGTGTCACGTTCGGTCCGTTGTGGGTTGCAGTCGGGAGACTTGGATCAGATTCAACCGCTTCACCTGCGGGTGACTGCTGGTACACGATCCCGGTTGCCTTCTCCATGTCGAAGTCGCATGCGTATTCTTTCGCGCCGCTTTTGTCTTCAGACTCGGAGCACTTCATGTTTACACCGGTTCTGACGTTCGCCTTGTCATTCTGTTCAACCTTGATTTGAAGCGTTTCGTAGATCGCTTTTGCGTCGTCGCCTGAAATGGTGAGGAACAGGAGCGGGGAGTTTGGATTGTAACCGTTCGTGGTGTCCTTCACGGTCTCGGTTGCACTCACGTGAATGGTGGTGTCGTAGGAACAAGTGGAGCGAAGAGTGTCGATGATCTCAGCACAGTTACAGGGAGCGCTGAAACACGCGCAGGAAGTCGGCGTGTAAGTTGGCTGCGAGCGCACCTGGCAGTTGTTCATCGTGTAGCTCGGAAGATAGAAGAATCCGTCGGTACGATGCTGGTATGAATACATCGCCTGCGCTTGGAATTGCAGCTGGAACTGCGCCTGTGCATTCAGCTGACCGAAGTTTCCGTTCTGATTCATCAAGTAGGGATTGCCCGAGTAAAGGGGCTGATTCGGGTAAAGGGTGCTGTAGGGAGTGGGTGAGGCGAGAAGTGCCTGAGGAGCAGATGGGTCGCTGCTGCTTGAACAGGCGGCCAGAACGGTGGTTGCGGCCAGGAACACACTGAGAACTTTTGAACTTTTCATCGGTAACCTCCAAAAACTCGCTCATTATACACAAAGTGTATTTAATTTGTCAAGTACTGAAATCCGCTGATTTAAACCTTTTCTGCATCTTTACCGAAAGGAGGTATGAGAGCCCCCGTTTTAACGGGGAAGGAGTCTTATGAAAATCGGAAACTACTCGCCCATCACACAGGTCATGACCAAAGTTACGGATAAAACCGGCGACAAGCAGGGTGGCGCAGGCTCCAACTCGTACCAGCAGCAGAAAAAGGACGAGAAGGATCAAAATGATTTCGAACCGACTCTCGAAGCCGTGGAAGCGGCAATTGAGACTTTTGCCGGTGATGAGACAAACCTCAGTCACGGCATCACCGCCTCCGCTGAAGGACAGGGCCCCGGCCTTAAAGTCGTCCTGAAGGACTCAAGCGGGGGAGTGCTTCGCGCTGTATCCGGCGAAGAGTTCATGAAACTTCGTGAAGCCGTGGTGAATGGCCAGAAGTCAGGCCGTATCCTCGATCAAAAAGCTTAAATCAAAGTAGTTTATCAGGTATGCTGAAAGCATCCATGCGTGCCTGGATTTTTTCCGATCTTCACCTTACGAATTCCCAATCCCCGCTGTACCGCTCACTCCTCGAAGTGTTGAAGGAGCCCTCCGGCGCGCAGGATTCCGTGGTCTTTTCAGGCGACATCTTCGATCTCCTCGTGGGAGATTCCCCTTATTTCAAGCATAAATTCAGCGAGCTTTTCACCGCGATCGACCAGTGTGTGAAGAACGGCGTGCGTGTTTTTTACATCGAGGGGAACCATGATTTCAATCTATCCCGTCTTTTTCCAGCGGAAGTCCGCTTTGAAGATGAAGCGGTCATTCTCACGGACGAAACATCAGGAAAGACGATCTACATCGCGCACGGAGACCTCGTGGATCCGTCGGATACGGACTACCTGAGGCTAAGAGGGTTCCTCCGTTCAAAAGTCCTTCGGGCTCTGACCCACCTGGTTCCAGGTCCCTGGATCGAGCGAATCGGTTTGCGCTTCTCGAGACCCGGAGAGCAAAAATCAGCAGATCTCCCCGAAAACTGGCCTGTCGGACAACGGGATGCCCTTCGGACGATCTACCGTTCTTTCGCTGAAAAGCAGAAACGCCTGGGTTTTGACTATATTGTTCTCGGTCATTGCCACGATCTTGACGAGATGACCCCGTTTTATTTCAATATGGGATTTCCGCCGGTCCACCGTCAATTTTTGTTCTTCGATTCAAGCGTTTCCAGTGAAAAAGAATTGTTAAAACGCCGTAAATTCCTTGGTGTTTAAAATAAAAACTGCGAAAATCATAAGTGAAGTCAAGGAGGACTTTAACGCGTGGGTTTACGTTTCGACCCGATGGGTGGCGGCCAGTTCAAGGCTGCTTTAAATTCAATCATTGAGGCTGAAAAACAGCCGATCAAAGCCCTTGAGAAACGCAAAGATTCTGAAATTGCGAAGCAGAAGCTATTTGGTGATTTCAAAGGCAAATTTGCCTCTCTCGAAGGCACGCTCGACTCCCTGATCGGGTTCAATAAGTTCAAGGAACTGAAAGTTGAACTCGGTGACGGTTCCCAGTACATGAACGTCACTCTCGATAAAGAAAAAGCAAACATTGGAAGCTGGAGCGTTGAAGTCAAGCAGATGGCCGAACGGTCCTCGATGATTTCAAATGGTTTCACGGATCCAAACAAGAAGGTTCTGGGCCTGGGTTACATCACCATGCAGATGGCGGATGGAAACAAGCAGGACGTGTACGTTACAAACGAGGAGGCTTCTCTCTACGGAGTTGCAAACAAGATCAATTCCATCTCGGAAAGTTCGGTCAAGGCGACCGTGCTCAAGGATGTTTCCGACTCGGAAAAACCGTACCGTCTCGTCTTGAGTGCGAAAAAAGACGGTGAAGAGAACAGCGTTAAATTTCCGCAGCTTTATTTCGTTGATGGTGATGAGGACTTCTACATCGACAAGAACAAGGGCGCTAAAAACGCGCTTCTGAATGTCGACGGATTCGAAGTTGAACTCGGAAGCAATGACACACCGGACTTCCTTCAGGGTGTGGGGCTTCAGTTGAAACAGGCGAAGCCGGGTCAGTCCTTCAATTTCAGCGTCAAGGCCGACTATCAGAAGGTTTCAGACAAGTTCAAAAAGGTTGTCGACGGAACGAATGCACTCCTCGAATTCATTAACAAGCAGAACTCGGTGAACGAGAGCTCCGACACGCGGAACACCTTCGCCGGGGACACCAGTCTCCAGAACGTCGAATTCCGTCTTCGAAACCTGATGCACGAAGGTTTCGGTTCCCACTTGGAGAGCGAAGATAAATTTCAGATTTACCACTTGAGTGATCTCGGAGTGGAGTTCGACAAGAAGGGTACTCTTTCGATCAAGGAAGAGAAGTTTCAAAAAGCGCTCGAGAAGGATTTCGACGGGGTGGCCGAAGCCCTTTCCGGTGAAAAAGGCTTCATCGTCCAGATGAAGGGCCTCATGAACGGTTACTCCGCGGGGAACGGTGTTCTCAGTTCCCGGGACAAGGCGATTCAGACCCGGATCAAGCAGATCGATGACGACATCGCGAACAAGCAGCGGAACATCGACAAGAAGACTGAGTCTCTCACTAACCAGTTTGCACGGCTCCAGGGATCCCTTTCAGACATGCAAAAGCAACAGAGCTATCTGTCCGCAACCCTCGGGGGCGGCGGCGGTAACTCGATTTCACAACTTTTAGGAGGCTAGAACTAAATGTCCAAATTACAAGCGTATCGTCAGACAGCAGTAACCACGGCAACGAAGGAACAGGTTTTGATCATGCTCTATGAAGGAGCGATCAAGCAGTTGAAGAAAGCCTCCGAAAGTTGTCAAAAGAATGACATGGCCGGGAAGGGTGTTGCGGTCGGCAAGGCTCACGACATCATCAACGAACTCTCTAACTCCCTCGACTTCACGGTCGGCGGGGACATTGCGAAGAATCTGGAACGTCTCTATATGTTCATGATTGAACAGATCGTTCAGGGAAACATTCATAACGACTTCGGAAAATTCGATCAGGCCCGCAAATTACTGGAAAACCTCCTTGAGGGGTGGAAAGGAGCAGTTGCCCAACTTCAGGCTGATAAGGCGACTGCGAACAAAGCATGAGTATTCAGAGATTATTTGAAGAAAAAAAGATTCTGCTCGACGGATTTCTCGCTATTACCCGGGACTATGCCCAAAAGCTTCAAACAGACGCAAGTCTTGATCAGAAGCTGGATTGGGTGGATGAAATCTCCGACCATCGGGAAGCCAATCTGAAAACGATGCAGGCCCTGGATGGACAGATCGAAATCGAAAAGCTCACTTTAAACATCCAGACTATAGAAAAATTACAGGGTGAAGGCGGATTCAAAAAGCTGCTGTCTGAAACTCTTTCAATTATCAAAGAGATTCAATTGACGGATCAGTCACTTTTTTTATACATTCAGAGCATGGGATCTGAGCTTCGCGCGCAGATCCTGAGAGGTCTCAAGGAGAAAGAGGCAGTATCGAAGTTCAAGAGCCAGGCTCAAACCCAGAAAACCGGGGATGAAGTGGATCATACGGTCTGAGTAAGGACCGGTAACAACGAGACTTCAGGGAAAAAAACATGACGTTTGAAAAACACTTTGAAAAGCTCGCGCAACAGGCATCTGATAACAACACCCGGATCATTCCAGTAAGCTCGTTGGAAGAAGTGGCCATCCACCTTCGTGACAACGATGACGAATTCGAATACGAACATCTTCTGGTTCAAATCAGCACCCCTAAAAACAAAAAGATCACCCCGCCGCCTTTCCGGGCGCAGGTTTCCCGTCCTTCCACGGACGAGACTCCGACTCCGATTGCAGTAGCTCCTGCTCCAGTAGCAGTAGCCGCTCCGGTTGAGACCCGTAACGAGCAGGCGGCTTCCCGCCAGGCACGCGTTGAAAAAGACGATGTTCCATTCCTGATCGAGAACGCGGAACTTCTTCTTCAAGCAGGCGAACTCGAACTCGCTCGCAACCTTTATCGCGCAATTTTGAAATCCGGTGATTCGAGCGAAATCGCTTACTCCGGTCTTGCTTCCTGTGCTGACCGTGAAGGCCTGGTCGATCAGGCAATCCAGTTCGCCTGGGATTCAGTTGCATTTGCTCCGAACCAGAGAGGGTATCAGATCCTTTCCCAACTCCTCGTTCAGCAAGGACGTGATCAGGAAGCGGCTCAGGCTCTGAACCGTGCGATCAAGTCACTCGAGCTGACCACTCAGGAAAAAGCGGAATACTTCAAAATGATCGGGAACTGCCACTCCCGCCTCGGTCAGAACACCGATGCAGAGAGAGCATTCAAAAAGGCGCTCGAACTGAGCCCTGCGAGCGATGAAGTTCAATCCAATCTCGGCTCCCTCTACCTCGAACAAGGTCAGATTGCGGATGCGAAACGCTGCTATCAGGATGCGATCGCTTCAAACCCGGTGAACGACAAGGCATGGGTTGGACTCGGCCTCTGTTTCGTCACTGAAGGAGACAAGGAAGCGGCTCACGAAGCGTTTGCCCGCTCCCTCGAAAAGAATTTGAGAAACTCCACTGCGATCTTCCACCTGGTGAAGTGCGCATACGAGATCAAAAGATATTCGACAGCAGAGAAAATGCTGTCTAACTACGTGGATGTCGCGCCAGTCAGCCCGAGCCTGCTTTACAGTCTCGCCGGACTTCAGTTTCATGTAGGTAAGAAACGCGAAGCCTCCCTGACCGCAAAAAGGATTTTGCAGATCAAGGGAGATCACCAAGGTGCCCGTGAACTGATCAAGCGGATCGAATCCGCCGAATAATCAGTTAAAAACGGGAAGATTCATCACCACAAACGTCATGGAGGACGGAAAATGGTAGCCGACATTCAACTGCTTCAGGGAAAAATCATCGACGATCCGGAGAAACGGGCAAAGAACGTTTCCAAGCTGATCGAAGAGCTCGCACTCGAGATTTTATCAGACGAAGATCTTGTCATCGCACAGGGCCCGTCTGATCCGTCTCGGGGGCAATCATGAGCAACACCGATTCAAGCGTGGTCGAAACGACTCCGAGAAAAAAACTTTCAATTCTGATCGTCCAGATGGGCGGAGTGGACGAAGTGCTTCGTTCTCTCATGGCGCTCAAGGCCGTTCGCCATCTTTATCCTGAAATGTCGATCCAGGTGATCGCACGTAAGGAAGCTTCCGGTCCTCTCAAGCGGATCGAATGGCTCGACGGGGTTCTCGAAACACCAAAATGCGAAGCGGGTGAAGATCCGGTCTTGAAGGTCGCTCAGTGGATTGACCAGGTCATTAACCGCAATTACGACGTTCTTGCGAACTGGACCTTCTCAGACCGGTACGCACGCCGGGCTGCCATCATCACTTCGTTGATTCCTGCCATGGTAAAGGTGGGGGATTACGTTCGGGATGATTCCACGATGGGTTCCTGCGATGCATGGAGCATGTATCGTCAGGCGTGGGCGAAGGATCCGGCGATTGACCAGGACATTCACCACACTGACATCATCACCACTGAGCTCCTGACCATTCTCCAGATTCATGCAGGAGATCCGTCTCCGGATGCGGGTTCAAACACCGTGACCTCGAAATACTTTTTCAAAAATATTACGAATGAACAGCCGAAGGCCTGGATCAATCGCCCCAAGGGACTCAAGTGGGTTGCGGTTCACGCAGACTCCCTGTCCGAACGGGCTGCCGAATGGGTGCAGATGGTGCTCCGGAGAAATCCTGATTTCGGCGTGGTTGTGATCGGTGATGCTTACCTTGGGGACGCGCTTGAAACCGAGCGAGTCATCACTCTCGGTTCTGATCTTCATTTTGATGCTTTGGTTTCTGTTCTCTCGCAAGCAAGCTGGCTTGTTTCCGGAAAACATCCAATCGTGGATCTCGCTTCTCTCGTCAACCTCCGGGTATTCTATTCTCCGGAATTGACTTCCCGTGAATTCAGCCTGAAATGGACTGAAGAAGGACCTTACGGGAACGGACATGTGGCTGTTTCGTTTGAAAACGAATGGCAGCCTGAAGTGGCATACGCTGCCTGGTCTTTTTATCAAGGCGAGTGGTTCCACAAGAATACGCTTACCGTTGAAGGTCATTTCGAGAATCTCGGAATCCGCGATTCTCTGAAGTCGATCCAGCTCTTCAAATCCCGCATTCGTCCTGCAAATGAAGGCGGCGGAGTCTGTTACGAGTTCGTGGCAGGCCAGCCTCGTGAATTCGAAGCGTGGATGTATCGTGTTCGTGGCCAGATGGCGCGCGCGTGGTTCTGCGGATGGCTCCCGAGCATCGAGCAGGAAGTTGCAAAACTTACTTTGAGTCCGGAACTCGTGAAGCGCATTCGGAGCGTGAACGATTCAGTTCAGGTCATTGAAAAACTCGCGATTCAAGGACGCAATGTCGCCCTTGAGCTCAGTCAGTGCGCTCAGAAGTCCAAAACGGGCTATCTGATGAGCGTTGAAGACCGGGATCTGATCGAAGAGCACGGGAAGAAACTTCTTGAAGTCGAAGCCCTGATCGCTCGCGTGATTCAGGTGGAGCCTGAACTTCGCTGCCTCCTCCGCTGGTATCAGCAGATGATGCACAATCTGGATGGCCAGACGGTTGCCCAGATGGCGAAGGAAACGATGCAGGCATTCGATTTGATGACGGAAGGCCTTGAGCTGGTTTCGGCCTATACGAAGAGAACGCTCGATCAGGCGAAGCCGAAGTCGGTGACTTCAAACATCCGCCCGATTCGCGATCAGGATCTCAATTCCTGAACGACCCTTCTTAATTTCTTTCCTGCAATTTCGGGAAATTCCTTTGAAAAGGTAAGACCCGGCATTTGTGCACTTACACGCTCGGAGAGTTTTTCAGCTTCCTCCCGGATGCGGCTTTCAACTTCAGTGCGAAGGGCTTCTTCGCACTGGATGGAGATCGTGAGGTTTCCCTCTTCCTGCTGGCGAATCAGGTAAGTTTCAATCCCTGAATGCGCCTGAATCATCGCCCGTCTCAGGAAGTCAGGGAACACGGTGACGCGTTCCTTCTTCTCGTCCAGGAAGTAAATCAGATCATCCATCCGGCCTTCAATGCATTCAAGTGCGGTTAGAACCGAGCCGCAAGGGCAGGGTTCTTCCTTCACGGTCAGAATGTCATTCAGGCGATAGCGGATCAGGGGCTGCGACTTCCGGGTGAAATCCGTGATCACGGGCATGAACTTGGTTTTTTCTTCATCAAGCCAGTAAGGCTCGATCTGACTCATGTCCTCGTTCAAGTGAAGTGTGCCGTGGTCGCAAGTGATTCCGAGGAATCCCTCCGTGCACTGATAAACTTGATGAATCTTTTGCCTGAAGACAGCCGAAATGAATTTCTCATCGAGCGGATCGAGTGTCTCGGCGATTGAAACAATCTTTACGGGCTTGAGCGCGATCCGTCCTTCTTTCTGCGCCTGAGCAAGCTTCAGGAGCATGGAAGGTGGGGCGAGGAGGATATCGGGATTGAATCCGTTTACATCCTCTTCGTTTTTCCGAATCGGCTGAAGGAGATCATAAAACTGGAACTGAATTCTCGATTTTCCAGCCGCCTCATAAAGGTTCGAATTCGCTCGCATGAAGAACGCCACTTTGTATTTGTGAAGAATCGACCCCGGCAGGATTTTTGCGAGAATGAAGCCAATGTAATTTGCGCGCTCTTCGTCCGAAACGAGAAACAAGCCGCGATTCCCGCTCGTGCCGGAGGAGAGTCCCACGGTCACGCCATTCAGGGTTGGAGCGAAGTCGCGGGTTTCTTCCGCTTTGAAGGCTAGATTCAACGCTTCTTCTCGATCGATTCCAACCGTATTCAGGCGGCTGAAGTTCGTCATCATGATCGCTTTATCGAGGAAGGGGAGCTCCCGGTAAGTGGAGGAGCTCTTCCCGTCAAACCGTTCGTTGTAGAACGATGACCGGCTCCTCACCCAGTTCAAATGCTTCAGAACCTTCTTCTCCTGCCAGCGTAGAAAAGCATCGCGGGTTTTGAACCGCTGAAAGTATTTCGTACGCAGGTAAGAAAGGAGGATTCGAAGCTTAAACATGAGTTTCGAGTCCTTTCAGCGTTTCATGACAGTGACACGGAACAATCGCGATATCGCTTCGAAGTTGGTGAAGTTTTCCCAGAGTCTTTGCGTACTCCGCTGGATCCGAGAAAACGAGATGCTGGGCGAAGGCCGCAGGCACCACGTTTTCGAGAAAGGAGCTTCTTAACCATGCCGCATCTCCGATCAGGAAATACTCTTTTCCCTTCACGTCGGGAAGATAGAGGCCAAGGTGTCCGACCGAGTGACCTGGAAGCGGAACCACGAAGAGGCTTCCATCATCGAAGTAGTCATAACCAGTCCAGTCTTTTCCCAGAGCCGAAAGCGGCGTCTTGATCCCATACGCCTGATTTCTGGATTCCATGCCATGAGGCAGAAGGGCTGGGAGAAAAGCATGTCTCAACTGGAGAAGGCTCGGGTGACTCATCATCTCCCGGTATTCTTTCTTCGAGAACACCAATTTCGCTGACGGATAATCGAGAACACCCGCCACGTGATCCGCGTGAAAGTGGGAGAGAACCACGTGTTTCACGTCCTTCTCGCTGATCCCGCGCTGGTTCAACTGATAGATTGCCGTATCTTCCTTTTCCACCGTGATCGGAGTCACGAGGGCATAGAGTCTTTCCGGAAAGTGACGGGTGATATCTTTCATTCGGGGGGTATAACCCGTATCAAACAACAAGACGCCTTCGGTCTTGTGCTCGATCACCGCAACACTCGAAGGAAACGGGATCTTCCGCCACTTGCCCGATTTCGGGTTCACGAGCTTCTCAATCTGCATGCAGTAGCCTGCCTTGATGAAACTTATTGCTTGTACCATCTGACGTACCTCTCCAAGCCTTCTTGAAAACTGACCTGCGGATTGTATTTAAGCAGTCGTTGAGCCCGCGCGATATCGAGTGTGCGGGAAAACGCGAGTGTGTAGACCGAATAAAGAGTGAGAAGCGGCTCACCCGGGATCGGCAGATTGCGATAAGCGAATTCAAGCGTCCGTGCTACTCGTTCTGCCGTTTTGAGCGGAATGTTTTTGTCCTTCACCGGAAGTCCGATTTGCTCGAGAAGCGTACGCAAGGTCTCATGCTGGTGGATCGGCTCGCCGTTCGTGATATTGAATTTTTGTCCAAGCGCTTCGGCGCTCGCATCCACAGACGCCAGAATCGAGTCCACGACATTGTCGACATAGGTCAGATCAATCTGTACGTTTTCTTCGCCAATAACGGGGATAAATCCCTTTTTTGCGACCCGGATCAGGCGCGGGAGAATGGATGGATCTTTCGGACCAAAAATCCCCTGCGGGCGTAAGGTGACCACCGGGAGTCCGAGACCACTCAAGAGTTCGATCTCTTTTTCAGCCATCAGTTTGGACTGGGCGTAGAGATTGATCATTTTTGGAGGAAGCGCTTCCTCTTCCCGGATTCCAAGACGGGATCCACGAGAGACGTACACGCTTGGAGTCGAGATGTGAATAAAACGAGCGGCTTTTTGGCTTAAAGCTACAGTACCGATATTGCGGGTTCCGAGCACGTTGTGTTTGTAGAACTCAGTCTCTTTCCCCCAGGGAGAGGAGAGAGCTGCACAGTGAATGACGATGGAGTCTTTTGGAATGAGTGTTTCGAGTTTCGCGCGGTTACTTAAGGATACGGAATGAAACTCGGCGCCGAGATCGGCAAGCCTTGCTCCTTTTTCACTGTTCCGCCCTAAGGCGATAACGGTTTTATTTTGTGAGCGCAGGACTTCGGTCAAGCGACCGCCTAAAAATCCTGTTGCTCCGGTAACCACATAATGGGAACTCATGGAGCGATATACTACACTATTACTGTGTAATGGTCAATTGAAACACAAGTTGAGCGGGGCGATGGAATTCAATGGAATCCATTGATCTAAAAGACGTATTTCGCTTCGAAGAAGGCATCACTCAAGGTCTTGAGCGCACCCAAGGTGGTGTTCGGGGCTCCGCCGTAATAGTCCATTCCGGCCTGAAGTTTCAGATTTGTGATCGGGGTGTAGCCCACTTGCGGACGAAGCAGGTAATCCTGCCCGCTTCCAAACCAACCCAGCATCAGAAAATCAGCTGACCAGTTTGAATCTTCCTTGTTCCAGGAGATACGAAAAGTGGCGCCCGGATTGCTCTGTTCCTGATAGTTCAGAAGAAGCGCGTTTGCCTGCCCGATCTGCGCCATCACAAAATTGAGCTGTGGATTCGGCGAATTGAAAACAGGAGCCCGGTAGTAAAGGTGGTAGCGATACAGGGCTTGAACCTGAATCCGGAAGTCGGTGAAGAACGGGCGTTCCACTCCAACCACGGTATCCCAGTGATCAGGCTCAACGAAACCGAAGAGAGGGTCGGTGTTGGATCCGTTATCCGGAAGATGGAGAGCTGTTTCCAGGCGAACGATGTAACTGTCCCAAGTGAAGGATCCGTCCGCACCAAACGCGGTTTCCTTCGGGTTGATCGGATAAATTTGAAGGTTGTAACGGTTCAGGATGTATTCCGGATACTGCATGCCTCCGCGAAACGCGGAAACGGAAAAGTCGTAGTTGGATCTCAGGTACGAGAATTTGAGTCCGTAATCCATGGTGGATGCAGTGAAAGGAGCAGGTGCTTCGGGATACTTCTGAAGGCTAATCCCCATCGGAAGCACGGCATCGGGGATCAGGAGTTTCACTTGTGGATAATAGGCGAGTACCACCGCTTCGATGTTGATCGGTGAGTTTCCAGAGTTCGGAGTGTAGCTGTAGTGAATGCCGGGAGCCCCGAAACGCTTCACTTCCTCATCCGGGTTCATCAAGGTCAGATTCTTCGCCGTGAAGTAATCGGTAGGATTGACCCCGTCTGATTTCCCCCAAGGGATGATCTGTTGCCCGATCTTCAAGTCCTGCCCCGCCGCAGACCAGGAGAGATAAGCTTCTCTCAGATTCTGTTCGAAATCAGGAGTGAGGGGATGTGTCTGGCCCCGCACCAGGTAATCCATTTGTTCCACAGCGTGAGCTCCAAAATCTCCATCGTGGGCGGTGAATTCAAACCACGCGGAAAAAGAGGATTGCTCGAGTGAAGAAGGAGCGGTGGAAGCAGGCCGGGTGTAAAGATACTGATCGGTGTAGAAGCGTCCATGCAGGGCCGAAGTAAAGTCCCCCACGTTCAGGAGGTCTTCCGCGAAGCAGGTTCCGGTCAGGGCTAAAAGCGAGATGAACGGGACGAGTTTTAACACTTAGTTCGTCTTTTGAAGGTTTTGTTGGGTGAAGATGGAATCAGGAATTCCGCTGTTCACTTTCACGTTCGAGAAATCAAGCTTGGTGTAGTCATGGGATTTCAGATTGCGGATTTCCACATGGTGGGCGAGCCACTTCTTGTTCTTCGCATCCACGATCTTCACTTGGGAAGCGTCGAGTTTTTTGAAGAGCGTCCCTTCGAGGTCGTAGTATTCGCCGTGGACGCTCATGAAGTTGTCTTTGCGAACCCAGACCACGGATTTGTTGTAGCCGGTTCTTTCCTTGATGTCGTCGTTCGCGGGAGCGCATTCCACAACATAACAAGTCTGACCTGCGGCTTCGGCGGTCGGACATTTTTCTTCTTTTTGAACCTTGTACTCGAAGTCATCCACGTGCGGAGTCGCGATGTCGGAGTAACTGAACACGGATCCCATGAAGCTTCCACTTTGCTGCTGACTTTCCACGCGGCGAATCTTCTTGAAGTTCGGGAGATAGAGAAGAACGTCGTTCTTACCGGTTGCGTTCTCGATGATCAAAATCCCTTCGTTTCTCACTTCAGCCGGAGCATGGAAGCGGGTGAGGGTGCTGTTGTGAACGTTGTCCTTCTGAACTTTTCTCCACAGAGTGAAGTCTTTGATCTTGAGATCAGTCGCAGCCGTTTTTTCATCGACCTGATTTCCGGTTTCAAGGCGGGCCTTGGTTTCAAATTCATTCACCCGGCGGGCCTCATCGTTTTTGGTCATGATTTCCTTGCCGCTTAAAGAGCCGGCAGCGGCAACTTGGGAAACGGCGAGGAGAAGGATTGCGAGTTTATTCATAGTCTAAGGCCTCCGTGATTTCGAGCTTCGCTGCGCGTCTCGCCGGTAAAAATCCGGCAATAGCGGCAACGATCACTCCGGTTAATAGTGTATTCAAAATGGATTCTCTTGGAAAATGGAAATCGACGATCCAGCCAAGGGAAGTGGTGAGGCTTTTCTTCACGAACAACATGCCGATATAGGACCCAAGCCCGATCGCCACCATCGCCCCGAAGAACCCCTGAAGAAGGGCCTCAAATAGAATCATCTTCGAGATCTGCCCCCGGGTTGAACCCAGTGCGCGCAGCATGCCGATCTCACGAGTCCGTTCCATCACGCTGATGAGAAGTGTATTCAAAAGTCCGAGGAGACCAACCAGAAGCGAGATCAATTCGATTGCGCGAGTGTAAGCAAAAGTCCGGTCGACTGCCGTCTGCATCTGCTCTCGGAATTCCTTGCTCGAAACCGTCACGAGATTCCAGACTCTGCCCGGTCCGCGGGCGATGTTTTCGCGCACTTCCTCGAAGGTATGACCCGGAAGCAGGTTGAAGACGAATCCGGTCACGAGATGATCGTTCCAGTATTTCTGGTAAACCTTGCGATTCAGATAAAGAACGCCGTTCGAAGAGGCGTAGTCCGAAACTTTTCCGATGATGTCGAAAGGGATCTTCCCGCTCGGTGTATCAAGAAGAACCTGGTCGCCAACCTGTTTATGAGCCTTGTTCAGAAAACTCTGGGTCACCAGCATTCGAGGGGAAGTATCGTTTTCGTAAAGTTTCTCTCCGGTCTTGATCCGGTCACTGTCCCGAACATCAAAGTTCCTGAACTGGTAGTACTCCGGATAATGGTCGATCGCTTTGAGCACCATCTTCGTTCCTTCGTAATGGAACTGGATCAGACGGGTTGCAGTCCCGCGTCCTTCCGGAATGGGCTTGATCCCAGGCACCTGTCTCAGATCCTGAAACGCCTCTTCTTTGATGGGTTGAACATCGGCTGTAATCAGGCGTCCGTTTGATCCCACAATCATGTCTGCCACGAAGACCTGATCGAGCCAGTCCATGAGGGTGTCATGGAAGCTGGAGCGGACGGTGGAGATAAGAACAACGAAGAACAGACCCACCATGAGGGCCATGACGTTCGATGCGGTCCGTTTGCGGGAGCGCACGAGGTTCTCCTGAGAAAGGCGGAGAACCGGAAAAGAAAGCTTCGAGGTGAGGCGTCTGAATCCGCCCAGCAGAATGAAGACCACGAAGGGTCCAAAGAGAGCAGCACCCAGAACGGAAGAAATTTTGGTGAAGAGATCGATTCCGATCCAGATCGTGGACCAGGCGTAAACCATGGAGAAGGTCGCAAACGCGAGAAGACCGAATCCCCAGAGGACCTGATGGAAGGAGCGGATGTCATCGAGCTGGTTCGCAGTCTCTTCATGACGCTTCATCGCTTCAAGAGGATGAATGAGCGCGGCCTTCGTCGCCGGAATGAGGGCTGCAATGATCGAAGCCCCGGTCCCGAGAGCGATAGTCCCCAGAATCTGGCTCATTGGAAAAGCGAGGTGATTCAGGGTCACGCGCGTCTGCATCTGGGCCGCAAGCGAAGTGGAAACCTGATTTGAAAGAAGATGGGCGAGGATTTTACCCAGAATACAGCCGAGGATTGATCCAAAGAAACCAACGATCACGGTTTCAGTCACAAATAAAATGACCATGGATCCCTTGGTTGCACCGAGCGCCCGCAAGGTTCCAATTTCCTTCCGGCGTTCTGCGATCGCAACCGAGATCGAGTTCATCACGAGGAAGAGCCCGACCAGGAGTGCAAGCGAACTGAAAAAGGTGAGAATGAGCTGGTAAGTTTGAAGCAATTTTTCGGTCTGAGCAGACTGGCTTTCCGGGCGATCGATGGAGTATCCGGTTCCCAGACGCGCTTCGAGATTGGTGCGAACCGTTTCCACCGGAACATTCGGTTCAGGAACGATGTCGACCCGGTCAAGCTTGTTCTCTTTCCCGAAGGTCACCCGCGCCCCATCGATGTCCATGATCGCAAGAGCACCACCGTAAGCACGAGCAGCGCCTTCCGGCTCAAGAAGTCCGCGGACAGTGAAGGTCTTCACACCGAGAGCAGTCGAGAGTTCGATCTTCGAATCAATCTTCAGGTTGCGCTTCTCTGCAAGCTCTTTGGTCAGGATGATGCTGTCTGCCTGATTCAGAAAGGTAAGGGGATCGTCGATGATCCGCTGATCGGTTGCTTTATAAGTCCGGACAGCAGTCTCCTGAAGGAGATCCACGCCCATGATCTGAAGGCCATCGGTGGACTCGGTTGCTCCCTTGAAAAACGCCCGTGCATCGATCATGGGAACGGCATACTTCACACCGGGAGTTGTCCGGATGAGTTCCAGTTTCGCTTCTTCGAAGCCTGCGGCTCCGGCAGAAACGGAAAGTTTCGCTTTTCCGGCAACGGCTTCAATATTCTCAAGCAGGGTGTCGCGAGTGGATCGGTTGATGATCGCGATCGCAACATAGAGGGAAATTCCGAAGCCCACTCCGAGAGTGGTCAGAATCGTGCGGGAAGGTTTGAGCTTCGCATGTCTTAAAGCAATGAAACGGAAAAGATTAGAGAGATTCATCGGATTCCAACAGACCATCCCGCATGCGAATCAGACGATTTCCGTAAGAAGCGGCTTTCAGATCATGTGTCACCATCACGATCGTCTTGCCCGTCTCACGGGTCATCTCTTTCATGAGAGTGAGAATCGACTCACCAGTTTTGGAGTCGAGGTTCCCGGTCGGTTCATCCGCCAGAATCAAAAGTGGATCGGAAACGAGCGCACGCGCGATCGCCACCCGTTGCATTTCACCACCCGAAAGTTGATCCGGTTTGTGGTGCATGCGTTTTTCGAGTCCCATCATCTTGAGAAGGTCTGTAGCCTTCGGTGTGATGGATTGAATGGATTCGCCACCGAGGAGTCTTGGAAGGGCAACGTTCTCAAGAGCGCTCAGAGTGGGAAGAAGGTTGAAGAACTGGAAAATGAATCCGAGATTTTTTCTGCGGAAGAGGGAGAGCTCATTGTCGCTCAGCGATTCAATGGCTTGTCCTTTCAAGACGACTTGCCCGTTCGTCGGACGATCGAGTCCGCCCATCAGGTGGAGGAGTGTGCTTTTCCCGGAACCGGACGGCCCCATGATGGAAACAAACTGTCCTTCCTTGATTTCAAGACTGACTCCCTTGAGAGCTTGAACCTGTTGATCACCACGGGAGTACGATTTTTCGAGCGATTTTACCTGAAGTAGCATAGCCGAAATTTTCGCATGAGATGGCCCGACCCGCAACAGCTCCGGGATGATTTGGAGGGATTCTTAAGCCTGGATTGGGAAGTGGCAGATGAAGGTCGTGCCCTGTCCGAGGGTGCTTTCGACTTCCACGCTCCCATTGTGGCGCTGCATGATGTGCTTCACGATGGAAAGTCCGAGACCCGTTCCGCCCATTTCGCGGGAACGGCCCTTGTCGAGGCGGTAAAAACGTTCGAAGAGACGATCGAGGTACTTGGCCGCGATCCCCGGACCATTGTCGGAAACCCGGAGAACGATCTGGCCCGCTTCCGCTTTCCAAGTCACTGTAATGACGGAATGATTCGGGCAGTATTTGATCGCGTTGTCGATGAGATTGGTCAGCACCTGCTCAAGGCGTTTCGGATCGGCAACCAAGGCGTCCGTTTCCACGTTGACCTGAACCTTTGTGTGCTTTTTGTCTGCGATGGTAATGAGGTGCTTCACCACGTGCTCGGTCATCTCGTGAAGATTGATATCCGCCGGATGCAGTTCATCGGCTCCGGACTCGATCGCGGAAAGATCCAGAAGATCGTTGATCAGGGCGAGCAGGCGGTTTGAGTTTTTCAGAATGATTTTCAGAAACTCAGGGTCGAGTTCGCGTCCTTCTTCCAGATCCTGAAGAAGGGTTTCCGTATAACCCTTGATGCTGGTCAGGGGAGTGCGAAGTTCGTGCGAAACGTTCGCAACGAAATCGATCCGCATTTTTTCGGCCTTTTTCAAGGCCACAATCACTTCTAAGTTATCAATGGTATTCATGCTCTCTCTGTAATTCTTCAGGCTTTGAAGCGGTAACCGAAGCCCCGGACCGTCTCAACCCAGTCCGCGGAGTCACCGAGCTTCTTCCGGAGTCCGAGAACAGTCGTGTCGATCGTGCGGTCAACGACGGCAACTCCCGGTCCCTGAATCAACTTGATCAGATCGCCCCGCTCGAAGGTCGTGCCGGGTTTCTGAAGGAGGGTTGCGAGGAGTTTGAATTCGTTCGGAGTGAGGGATAGCTCTTTCCCGTTCAAAAAGATCTGTTTGGAAGCGTCGTTCAACTTGAAGGGACCCGCTTCGAACTCATCCGTCTTTTTCGGGGTCGAACGGCGAATCAAGGCGCGCACGCGGGCCACAAATTCGCGGACTTCGAAAGGTTTGGTGAGATAGTCGTCGGCCCCGATCTCAAGACCGAGAACCTTGTCCATCGTGTCCGCACGTGCGGTGAGGATCAGGATCGGGACACTGGAGTTGAACTCCATGCGGATCCGTTTTGCGACCTCGAGGCCCGACATTTTCGGAAGCATCCAGTCCAGGATCAGAAGATCGAATTTGTTTTTTTTGAATGCTTCGAGAGCCTCTTCGGCGTCTTCGAAGGCGGCGACTTCAAAACCTTCCCGTTTCAAGTGTAGGACTAAAAGTTCGCGGACGTCTGTTTCATCTTCAAGGACCAGAACGTGAGGCATGATTACTTCTCTCCGAGAAGGCCACCGCGAGCAAGTGTGAAGCGGTTCCCTCTCCAATCTATTTTGTTACTGTACGCGATCTGGAACCAAAGGGGAACGGAAAGGCACTCGCGGATGAGCCAAACAGCCGGGAAATACAGGATAAAACGAACTTTCGGTTGGTTGACCCGAAAGTAGCTAAGACTATCTAAGAAACAGAGGAAAACCATGGAAGCGAGAAATCCTGCGCCAAAACTGGCAAGGTTCAATCTCGAAAGTGAAAAGGCCCCGATCAGACTCATCGAAACGGGCCCGAAGAATGGCTCGATTGCAAACGCCAGGGGAGCGTGAGCCTTGCGGATGCGACCCCAGCGGAGATGGCGCTTCCAGAAAGTCTGAAATGAGTAACGACCGAGCACCTGAAGGGCGGTGAAGTTCGAGGTCCGGATTCGCAGGCCGAGTTTTCTCATTGCCTCGCCTGCCATAAAGTCTTCGGCAAGAAATTCAGAGAGAAGCCTGAGTCCGCCAAAGCGGAGGGTTTCGGATTTTCGGAACAGCATGGACTTTCCAACCACGCAGGGTTTGGCGAAACGATTGGAAAGCGCCATGAAGCGCGCGTAGAAGGTGCCGAGAAAAACCGACTCAAAATAGCCGCCAATTCCCTCAAAATCGATTCCGGCGACGATCGAAGTCACCATGCCGGTCTTCGCGTCGAGGAGTGAGGCAAGGTGGTCGAGTTCGTTTGGACGGATCCGGACATTCGAATCGCTGATCAGGAGGGCATCGTAAGCCGCCTCTTCGTAGCTTTGAGAGAGGTTCCGGATTTTCGGATTCTTGATGTGAAGTTTGTCATCCGCCGATTTCAGAGTGAAGACCCGGGCCTTCACCTTCGGATATTTTTTCATCAGGGCTTCCACGACCGAATAAGCGGGATCCAAGGTATTTTCGAGAGAAAACAGAAGCTCAAAAGGAAGAGTGGATTCAATTAGGAAAAAACTTTCCAGATTATTGAAGAGGGAAGGCTCCGCACCTTTCAGCGGTTTCAAAATGCTGATACCTTTGATGAGGGGGTCCTTGTTTCTGCAACTGAGAGAGGGAGATCTAAGTTGCAGAAACAAGGTCCAGGTTCCCAAGGCGATGAGCCCCAGGAACAAGATCCAGACGGAAAGGGAAAAGAGCGCGATCATGTTTCTCCTCGTAGTAACGGAAGCTGATGTTTTGCTTGCGAATCGCCTTTAAAACGGACTCAGGATTGCGTTTGCAGTCCATGACTGACTTCCACCCGGACATCTGACTGAAGCGGTGGAGATCGGTGCTGGCGACCATGGGCAGGCCTGAACGGGCGACTTCATCAAAGAAGTGGGTTCCACTGCCAACTTCCCAGGCATCAAAGAGATGCGCGAGTTCCTCCTTCCGGTCCCAGAGGTGAAGCGTCTGCTTCTCGAGTTTCCGGGTGGAGACAGGGTGAGCGGCGATGGTGACCGCGTTCTGGTCTTTCAGTTGTTTTAAAATTTCTTCGATTGGAAGGTCCGCTTTCACGAATTTGCTCACGCCGAGACCGATGATGTGAGCTGAGCGGTGATTGGAAACGGAGTTTTTGGTGACCTCCACTCCCGGGATCAGAACCATTTTATATTGTTTCCAGGCTCGTTCCGCCTCGGATTTCAGAATTTCAAGGTAGAAGGGGAAGCTTGCTTCGGTCAGCGTGCGTTCAAGATAAGCAGCCGCTTTCCCGAGAAAACTATGGGATTCGCAAAGATGATCCGTGATTGCAATGGATCCGAATCCGCGGGATCCATAGAAGTCCACGATCTCTGGAATGGAATGTTTTCCGTCACTGAAATTCGAGTGAATGTGAAAGTCACTGAGAACCATATGAGTTCATTATCGGTGGATCGCTCGAAGATGCTGTCAGTATCCAATCGGGCTCAGGTTAGGTTTAAGTCAGTGAAAATGACAAAGGTGCGTCGCGTTACGAGTGGAAAACCCCCGGTAGGTCCCACTTTTTTTGAGTCTCTGAAAGATCGCGCTTGACCAAAATGGGTAATTTCTAATATCTGTAGTCATTCTACTTACCCAAAAGTTTATAGCTTTTATGAAAGGAACTCGTAGGAATGCCTACAATTAACCAACTCGTCCGTCAGGGACGTAAAAAAACACTTTGGAAAACTGGTTCTCCAGCGCTTGAGTCTTGCCCACAAAAACGTGGTGTTTGCACTCGCGTATACACAACCACTCCAAAAAAACCAAACTCGGCACTTCGTAAAGTATGCCGCGTGCGCCTCACCAATGGATTTGAAGTTTCTTCTTACATCCCAGGCGTTGGACACAATCTTCAGGAACACTCCATCGTTCTCATTCGCGGTGGCCGGGTAAAAGATCTTCCAGGTGTGCGTTACCACACTGTTCGCGGAACTCTCGACACTCAAGGTGTTGCTAACCGTAAACAAAGCCGTTCCAAATACGGCGCTAAGCGCCCACAAGCCGGTGCCGCAGCAGCTCCAGCTAAGAAATAATTAAGAGGTACAGATTCAATGGCACGTAAAAAGGTTGCAGCAAAACGCGAAATTAACCCGGATCCAATTTATAACGATCTGGTAGTTGCTAAATTCATCAACGCGCTCCTCTATGATGGCAAGCGCGGTATCGCAGAGAAGATTTTCTATTCTGCGATGGAAATCGTTCAAGAAAAATCCAGCGAAGAAGGCATCAAATCCTTCAAGAAATGCCTTGAGAACATCAAGCCACTTCTCGAAGTGAAATCCCGCCGTGTCGGTGGTGCCAACTACCAGGTACCAATCGAAGTGAAACCAGCTCGTCGTCAGTCTCTGGCAACTCGTTGGTTGATCGATTCCGCTCGTTCCCGTGGTGAACAAACCATGGCTGAGCGTCTCGCGATGGAAATCATCGATGCAGCTAACCTCCGCGGTTCTGCAATCAAAAAACGCGAAGACATGCACCGCATGGCTGAAGCAAACAAAGCGTTTGCTCACTACCGCTGGTAAAAAGGTGGTCGGCACCTTTTGGTGGCTCAACTGCGTTAAAAATCTTAAAAAGCTCGTTTGCTTCGGTAAACGGGCTTTTTCATTTTCTTCCGTCCGCAATTTTTAAATCTATGATAGCTCTACTGTATCTAGGAGAAAAAAAATGAAATTTTTCGCGGCGCTTTTATTATCGTTTTTATGGATTCAGTCTTCAACGGCTTCAGTTTTTGAATGTGCCAAGCCTGGATCTGCGGTGATGATCCGGTTTCCCGCAAATTGCGATGGTAATTCTTCTGATATTTCCGGTTGGATCTGCTCTATTGATCAGTTCACCCTATACAGTCAAGGCGTTGAGCTGACCAAGATCAATCTTGATTCTCCCGTTAGCTTTGTGATGAATCAGCTCTCTTCGTCTGAAGGAGTTAAATTTCAACAAGATAACGGAAGCAATCATTTTCAACTCATCTTTGGTAAAAACTCTAATCTTAATTTGGATTGGATTCTAAACACAAAAATCGAGTTAAATGGTGTCACGGTGGAAACGAAAACCACGATTTCTGATCAAGGTGAATACTTCTGCGGTTTCAATTTCGCTGTCGATCTCTAAGTGATTATTCTCAACATTTACTAGTGAGAAGTTAAGTTTCGTAAAAAGGTGGTTGCCTACTTTTGGTGGCACAGCCGTGTCAGAAGTGAGCCCGAGACCATGGGAACTTCTTAAAAAATCTGTTAAGTTAGTGGAATCATATGTCATCAAAATCGGAACCCAAAAAATTAGACGAAAAGACCATTCAAGCGCTCTCCAAGATCCGCAATATCGGGATCATGGCGCACATTGATGCCGGGAAGACGACTACGACAGAAAGAATTCTCTTTTATACCGGAAAAACCCATAAAATCGGCGAAGTTCACGAAGGAACCGCGACGATGGACTGGATGCCTCAGGAGCAGGAGCGCGGGATCACGATCACCGCCGCTGCAACCACCGCTTACTGGAAAGACAAGACCATCAACATCATCGATACTCCGGGCCACGTGGACTTCACGATTGAAGTCGAGCGTTCCCTCCGCGTTCTCGACGGCGCTATTGTTGTTTTTTGTGCGGTTGGCGGGGTTGAGCCTCAAACCGAGACTGTCTGGCGTCAGGCGGACAAACACCACGTTCCCCGCATTGCTTTCATCAACAAGCTCGACCGCGTCGGTGCTGATTACCATGCAGTTGTGGCCCAGATGAAAGATCGACTTGCATGCAAACCGGTCCCGATCCAGCTTCCGCTCGGCCTCGAAGACCAGCTCCAGGGAGTGATCGACCTCGTTGAAATGAAGGCCCTTCGCTGGACTTCAAACGATCTCGGCGCAAAATACACGATCGAAGAAATCCCGGAAGATTTGAAAGAAGAAGCCGAACTTTTCCATCAGAACCTCATTGAAAGCGTCGCTGATTTTGATGAAAGCATCATGGAGAAATACCTTGGCGGCGAAGAGCCAGCTATTGCTGAAGTGAAAGAAGCCCTCCGCAAGGGCACACTCGCTTTAAAGATCATTCCCGTGCTTTGCGGTGCAAGTTTCAAAAATAAGGGCGTACAGACCCTCCTCGACGGTGTGGTGGATTACCTCCCATCCCCGGTCGAAGTTCCACCGCTCATTGGTCATTCTCCGACCGACGAGAAAAAAGAAATCCTCTGTATGCCGGATCCAAACGAACCTTTCGCCGCTCTTGCATTCAAGATCATGACGGATCCTTTCGTGGGCCAATTGACCTACATTCGTGTTTATTCGGGGAAACTCGAAGCGGGTAGTGTTTTCTGGAATACCAACAAGGGTAAACGGGAGCGCGCAAACCGCCTTCTCCGCATGCATGCGAACAAGTCGGAAGAAGTAAGTGAAGTGACAGCCGGAGACATCGTGGCAGTCGCGGGCTTGAAGCTGGCTACTACCGGAGACACATTCTGCTCAGAGGGTCGCCATGTTTATCTCGAAAAAATTGAAGTTCCTGAAGCTGTGATCTCGATTGCGATTGAGCCTAAAACCAAAGCCGATCAGGAAAAACTGGGAACTGCTTTGGCCCGTCTCGCAGTGGAAGACCCTTCTTTCCGTGTGAATCAGAGCGAAGACACCGCACAAACGCTGATTAGCGGAATGGGCGAGCTTCACCTTGAGATCATCGTTGATCGTCTGAAGCGTGAATTCAAAGTGGAAGCAAACGTGGGAACGCCGCAGGTTTCTTACCGTGAAACCATTCAAAGCGAAGCAACTGGCGAAGGGAAATTCATTCGCCAGGGTGATGGCGGCAAAAATCAGTACGCTCACTGCATCGTGAAGATGAAGCCGACCGAACGCGGAAAAGGCTTCATTTTCTCGAATAAATCGACCGAAAGTGCAATTCCGAAACATTTCGTGGCAGCAGTGGAGCAAGGGCTTCGCGATGCAATGGATGGCGGAGTTTTGATTGGTTATCCGGCAATGGATATCGAAGCAACCCTCATGGGTGGCTCTTTCAGTGAAACCGATTCTTTCGAAATCGCCTTCAAAGTGGCTGCTTCCATGGCCTTTAAAGATGCGGCTTCCAAAGGCAGTCCTACGGTTCTCGAGCCGATCATGAAATGTGAAGTGGTTTGCCCTCAGGATTACATGGGATCTGTCATCGGCGACTTGAACTCCCGTGGCGGTAAAATTCAGGGAATGAACTCCCGGGGCATCTTCCAGGTGATCGACGCCGAAGTCCCTTTGGCGAAGATGTTCGGTTATTCGACGGCCCTTCGTTCTTCCTCACAGGGGCGAGCGACTTTCTCGATGCATTTCTCTCATTATTCATCGGTCAGTTCGGCGATGCTGGAAGAAATCAAGCAAAAGGCAGGCATTATTGCCCGTCCTTCGATCGAGTCTTCAATTCCGACTGAATGAGTCAGGTTGATGTTGCTTCCTTGACGTGAGGAAGGTGGCTTGAATAAAGAAGCGAAAACTAACGATTCTCCGCTCTTTTTACTTGTCATATTGCGAAATCTTCGATAACTGTACCATCTTGTCGCACTAATTTTTAGCTCTGCTACTACAGTTCGTGGGCTGTCTTGATAAAAAACCGCATGATAATGCGGAATTCCTGACGAAGGAAGATCAAGGCGAGGCGGGGTTCCCTAAGCGGGAATCAATGGCGAAAACAGATAAAAAGGTCTTGAAAGAGACTTTCTGGGTTTCAGCCAACACGAATGATGAGAGCAATTTTGGTCGTTATATTCAAATAGTCGCTGAAGGGATATCCATGGATATCTTGGTAAGTAATTTTTCGTTTAATTGACGAAAGAAGGAATGATTATGGCAGTTGCCGAGCACAAAATCCGAATCAAGCTCAAAGCGTTTGATCATCGTGTTTTAGATAAATCTGTTTGGGAAATTGTGAACACTGCAAAGCGCACTGGCGCTGTTGTTCGTGGTCCGATTCCACTCCCTACAGTCATCAACAAGTACACTGTTCTTCGTTCTCCTCACGTGGATAAAAAATCCCGCGAGCAATTCGAAGTTCGTACACACAAAAGACTTTTGGACATCGTGGAACCTACACAGCAAACGATCGACTCTCTCATGAAGCTCGATCTTTCTGCAGGTGTGGATGTGGAGATTAAATCATAAGTTTGTTCTCAGGTCGGCATTCGGGGTAAGGCCTCGATGATGAGACAACGAAAATAGGTGAGGTTATGGAAAATACAGAAACTCAAGCGAATGCAGAAAAAGCAACGCTCACAGCTGGACTCGGCGGAATTCTTGGCGTTAAGTCAGGTATGACTCAGGTCTACGCTGCAAATGGTCGTTCACTCGCGGTCACCGTGATCGAAGTGAAGACAAATACAGTAACTCAAGTAAAGAAAGCCGATAAACACGGTTATTCTGCTGTTCAAGTCGGATTCTTGCCTAAAAAAGAAAACCGCGTGAACAAGGCTGAAACCGGCCACTACAAGAAATCCGGAAACGCTGGTTACTACCACGCTCAAGAGTTCCGTTTCTCTGACGATAAAGCGATCGAAGCTTTGTCTGAAGGACAAACTCTGACTGCTGAATTCATTAAAGCAGGCGACTTGGTTGACGTGAGTGCAGTCAGCAAGGGTAAAGGCTTCCAAGGAACAATGAAGCGTTACAACTACTCCGGCGGATTCAAGTCCCACGGAGCATCGGTGAACCACAGACAAATTGGTTCCATCGGTATGCGTGCTGACCCAGGTAAAGTGTTCAAAGGCAAGAAAATGCCAGGTCACATGGGTCACGTAAATACATCAATTCAAAACCTGGAAGTCGTGAAAGTTGATCTCGAAAAAGGGATCATCCTCGTTCACGGTAGCGTTCCGGGTCCAAAAAGCGGTATTGTTACAATCCGCAAAGCAGTAAAGGGTGAGGTGTAAGATGCCTACTTTAGAACTTTACAATCAAAAGAAAGAAAAAGTCGGAAGCATTAACTTGAGCGACGCGGTTTTCGGAACCGAAGTGAACCATGCTTTGGTTCACCAAGTGATCAAAGCGCAACTCGCTGATCGTCGTCAAGGAACTGCAAAGACTAAAACCAAAGCTGAAGTTCGCGGGGGTGGTCGTAAGCCATTCAAGCAAAAAGGAACTGGTAACGCACGTCAAGGTTCAACTCGTTCTCCGTTGAATCCAGGCGGTGGTCAGAGTTTTGGTCCAGTGCCACGTTCTTATGCTGAGAAAACACCGAAGCAAATGGTTAAAGGAGCTCTCCGCTCCGCCCTTTCCGATCGCGTGAAAGCATCTAAAGTAATGGTTGTAGACAACCTTGCTTTCGCAAAACCAAACACCCAGGCCGCAGCGAAATTGTTCAACGACATTTTCAAAATGGATAAGGCGCTGGTTGTAGCGGTTGCAGACAAAAACCTCGAATTGTCCGTTCGTAACCTCAAAGGTGTGAGAATGCTTCGCACTGAAGGTCTGAACGTATACGACATCGTCAAGCACGAATGGTTGATTCTCACTCAAGACGCAGTGAAAGTCATCGAAGCTCGCTTGGGAGTGGAGAAGTAATCATGCAAGATAAAATCTTTAACATCATCAAACGCCCGGTAATCAGCGAGAAAAGTACAGCTCTTGCCGAAGTTGCAAACCGCTACGTTTTCGAAGTGGCAACAGCAGCTTCCAAACCAGAGATCAAATCTGCGGTTGAGCAACTTTTCAAAGTAAAAGTAAAAGCGGTGAACACGATCGTCATGCACGGTAAAAACAAACGTGCAGGTCGTTTCGAATACAAACGTTCCAACTGGAAAAAAGCAATCATCACTCTGGTTCAAGGCCAGAAGATTGAGCTCTTCCAGGTAAAGCAATAGGGATTGAAGGAATAGGGTAAGAATATGGCAGTCAAATCGTTTAAGCCAACAACTCCAACACTCCGTTTTAAAACAGTTGCGGATTTTTCTGTTCTCACAAAGAAATCAGAACTTCCAAGCCGTCCGAAAAGACTGACTCAGTTTATCAGTAAGTCCGGCGGTCGTAACGTTTACGGACGCATCACCGTTCAACAAATCGGTGGCGGTCACAAGAAACAATTCCGTTTGATCGATTTCAAGCGCGATAAAGAAAACATTCCAGGCAAAGTTGCCTCCATCGAGTACGATCCAAACCGTACCGCATGGATCTCTTTGATCAACTACGCTGACGGCGAAAAACGCTTCATCGTAGCTCCGGAAGGCCTCAAAGTAGGTGATCCGGTGCTTGCAAGTGACCAGGCTGATATTAAGCCAGGTAACCACATGCACATTTCTTTCATTCCAGTCGGTACCTTCATCCACAACATCGAAGTGGAGCCAGGTAAAGGCGGAAAACTCGCTCGTTCAGCTGGCTCTTTCGCTCAGTTGATGGCGAAAGAAGGCGAATATTGCCAAGTTCGTATGCCAAGCGGTGAAATCCGTTTGATCCATACCAACTGTCGCGCAACTATCGGACAAGTTTCCAACCACGAACACGAAAACATCACCATCGGTAAAGCGGGAAGAACTCGCTGGATGGGTGTACGTCCGACCGTTCGCGGTGTGGCGAAAAACGCGGTTGACCATCCAATGGGTGGTGGTGAAGGTAAATCTTCCGGTGGTCGTCATCCTACGACTCCTTGGGGTAAGCCTACTAAAGGTTATAAAACTCGTAAGAACAAGCGCACCGATGCTTTCATCGTAAAACGCGCGTCAGCGAAATAATTTAAGGAGATAAACGTGGCTAGATCACTCAAAAAAGGACCTTTCTGTGACGATCACCTCTTCAAAAAGGTGGAAACGGCTAAAGCAGCGAACGACAAAAAAGTTATCAAAACTTGGTCACGCCGCTCAACCATCCTTCCAGAATTCGTAGGGTTGACTCTTGCGGTTCACAACGGTCGTAAATTCGTACCGGTGTTCGTCAATGAGAACATGGTTGGACACAAGCTCGGAGAATTTGCTCTGACTCGTACATTCCATGGTCACACCCCTTCCGATAAGAAGGCAGAAGGAGCCGCTGGTAAATAATCGGCGGTTAAAGGAGCAAAATTATGGAAACTATGGCTTCAATCAAAAACGTGCGCGTTACTCCCCGTAAACTCGGTGAAGTAGCGAACGAAGTTCGCGGCAAGTCGGTAGCGGCTGCAATGAACTACCTTGCGCTGTCTTCCCGTCGTCGCGTAGCAGGCATGATCGCTGGTGCGATCAAGAGTGCTGTTGCGAATGCGGAACAAAAAGGCACCATGGACATCGACAAACTCGTAGTGAGTCGTATCCTGGTAGGCAAGGGCCCAACGCTCAAACGCTTCAAAGCGAGAGCAAAGGGTTCTGCAAGCAGAATTTTAAAGTATTCCAGCAACTTGAAAGTGTTCATTGCTGAAGATACTTCAACTAAGAAGAGCAAGAAAAAGGCTTAAATTACGGAAAACCGATGGCGATCTTGTGGAACCTAGTGTAAAACAAGACGCCAACAGTAAGGAAAGAAACAATGGGACAAAAGGTACATCCAATTGGATTTCGGTTAGGCGTCACCAAGACTTGGGAAAGTCGCTGGTACGCAAAAAAAGATTACGCAAAGCTTCTTCATGAAGATCTTAAGCTTCGTAAAGAGTTGAAAAAGAAACTCTTTTCTGCAGGTATCGCGAGAATCGAAATCGAAAGAGCCGCAAACAAAGTTAAAATCAACGTTCACACTGCCCGTCCCGGTATCGTTATCGGTAAAAAAGGCGCAGGCGTCGATCAACTGAGAGCAGAAGTTCAGAAATACTCTTCAAGCGAAGTTCTTTTGAACATCATTGAAGTGAAAAACCCTGAAGCAAACTCCCAGCTCATCGCTGAAAACGTAGCAGCTCAACTTGAAAAACGCGTAGCTTTCCGCCGCGCGATGAAAAAGTGCATGACTGCCGCTTTCAAACAAGGCGTTAAAGGAATCAAGATCCGCGTTGCAGGTCGTCTCGGTGGATCCGAGATTGCTCGTGCGGAATGGTACAGCGAAGACAGCGTACCTCTGCACACTCTTCGTGCAAATATTGACTACGGCACCGCTGAAGGTCACACAGTTTACGGAATTATCGGCGTAAAAGTGTGGGTATACCACGGCGAAATTCAAACTTTACAACGTCAGGCAGCCAACGAAGCGAAAGCGCTTCTTGCAGGCTCGACAAATAACTAATCAGGAGAACGAACAATGCTTACTCCAAAACGAGTTAAATGGAGAAAACAGGCTAAAGGAAAAATGCGCGGAAGAGCGGAAGCTGGATCCGGCGGACAACTTTTCTTTGGTGAGTTTGGTCTTCAGTCCACTGAATGCGGCAGAATCACTGCTAAACAAATTGAAGCTGCCCGTGTAGCTATGACCCGTCACGTAAAACGGGGTGGTAATATCTGGGTACGTATTTTCCCGCACAAACCAGTCACCAAAAAAGCGGCTGAGACCCGGATGGGATCTGGTAAAGGTAACGTTGAAGAATGGGCTGCGGTAATCAAACCAGGCCGTATCGTTTTTGAAATGGGTGGAGTTCCTCAGGTTGAAGCATTCGAAGCGCTTCGTCTTGCGGCCCATAAACTTCCGCTTAAATTCAAATTGATCAATAAACAAATTGAAGGCGTGGCTCTCGCGAAAAAAGCAGCTAAATCTGCTGCAAACGCTGCCAAGACTGCTGCTAAAACAGCAGCCGCGAAGTAAGGAGATCTGTTGTGGCTAAAAAGAAATTGGAATCACTGAAAAATCTTTCACTGAAAGAAATGACCCAGAAGATCCTGGACGCGCAAAAATCTTTGTTTGAATCCAGAATCAAACTTGCGACCGGACAGCTTGAAGATACTTCTGTGATCTGGAAGGCTCGCAAAGAAATCGCTCGCCTGAAAACGTTCATCACTCAAAAGGAAGCGAAGTAATTCGAGGAATTTATGGCAGAAACCAAAGCAAAAAAAGCAGCTCCAGCTAAAAAAGAAGTCGCAGTAGATCCGGCAGCGGGCACTCAACTTCATCGCAGAACCATGGTCGGAATCGTGGTTGGCGACAAGATGAATAAAACTCGCGTAGTTCGCGTTGAACGTCAGATTCAAAACGGTATGTACGGCAAGTACATCAGCCGTTCTAACAAGTTCAAAGCACACGACGAAGAAAATAAAACCAAAACAGGCGACATGGTCCTGATCGTTGAATCCCGTCCGCTCTCCAGAGAGAAGCGTTGGGCGGTTCAAAAAGTGATCAGAAGTGCTTCCGGCGCTGTATTGGCGAAAGCTTAATTTAGAAGGTTGAAGGAAACGTTATGATTCAGATGCAAACTCGTCTCGATGTAGCTGACAACTCCGGTGCACGTTCAGTAATGTGTATCAAGGTTCTCGGCGGAACACGCCGTCGCTATGCGACTATCGGCGATGTAATCGTGGTTTCAGTTAAAGATGCCAGCCCTAACTCCAAAGTTAAAAAGGGTGACATCATGAAAGCGGTTATCGTTAGAACTGCGAAAGAAGTTAACCGTCACGACGGCACTTACATTCGCTTCGATAACAACTCCGCAGTGTTGATCAACAACCAAAACGAGCCGGTTGGAACCCGTATTTTCGGACCAGTCGCTCGTGAGCTCAGAAGCAAGAATTTCATGAAGATCATTTCTCTTGCTCCGGAAGTAATTTAAGGGATTTGAGGTAAGTACAATGTCTACCAAATTATTCATTCGTAAAGAAGACCTCGTAGTAGTAACTGCGGGAAAAGACAAAGGGAAACAAGGCAAGGTCCTTAAAGTTGATGCTAAAAACATGACTTTGACCATTCAAGGTGTTGCGATTGCAAAACGCCACGTGAAGCCTTCCCAAACCAATCCACAAGGCGGAATCGTTCAGAAAGAAGCTGCAATTCATTATTCAAATGTAATGTTGCTGAATCCTAAAACGAACAAGCCAGCACGTGCTTCCAAGTTTACTCGCGGTAAAACCGGCGAGTTAGTTGAGAAGACAGCGGCTAAGAAATAACCGGGAGGATTAATCCGTGGCAGATACAAAAGAGACAGAAAAGAAAAAAGAAGCGAAGCCTAAAGCGGAATCCAAAAAACGCGAAAAGGGCTCTTTGCCAAATGCTGTGAGAATGGCTGGCGAAGGTGAAACCAAGATTTCTCCTGAGAGCGAAATCGGCATGAAATCCCACTACGAAAAAGTAGTGGTCGCTGCGTTGATGAAGAAATTCAACTACTCAAGCAAAATGGAAGTTCCACGTTTTGAAAAAATCGTTGTGAACTGCGCTGTAAAAGAAGCAATCGGTAACCCGAAAGTTCTCGACAGCACCCTGAATGACATCATGGCGATCACTGGTCAAAAGCCAGTCATGACTCGTGCGAAAAAAGCGATCGCGGCGTTCAAAGTGAGAAAAGGTAACGCAGTAGCTGTTGCCGTGACTCTTCGTCGTGCCCGCATGTACGAATTTTTCGAACGTCTTGTGAACGTTTCCCTTCCACGCGTACGCGATTTCAAAGGCGTTAGCCCGAAATCATTCGATGGCCGCGGAAACTACTCTTTGGGTATCAAAGAGCAGATCATTTTCCCGGAAATCAGCTATGACCTGGTTGACAGTGTTCGCGGTCTGACAATCACGATCGTAACTACAGCAAAAAATAACGAGCATGCACGTGCGTTGCTCACGGAAATGGGAATGCCTTTCCGTAAATAGGAAGGTTTTAAAGGAGAATACCCTTGGCTAAGAAATGTAAACTCGTAAAAATTGGTGAAAAACCAAAATTCAAGTCCCGTCAGAAGAACCGCTGCCCACTGTGTGGTCGTTCCAGAGCATACATGCGCAAATTTAATATGTGCCGTTTGTGTTTCCGTGGAATGGCTGTAAAAGGTCTTCTCCCAGGCGTTACGAAGTCAAGTTGGTAAGAGGAATAAGTTTATGAGCATGACAGATCCAATCGCAGATTTACTTACAAGAATTAGAAATGCTTGCCAGGAGAAGCACGAGAAGGTGGAAATTCCAGCTTCCCGTCTCAAGGCAAACATTGTAAAAGTTCTCAAAGAAGAAGGTTTCATCAAAAACTTCCGCCTCGTGAAGGATGATGATGGCTTCGTTACAATCAAAGTTTACCTGAAATACGACGACAAAGGCGATAGCGTTATTCGCGGTATCCGCCGTGTCTCCAAGCCAGGTGTTAGAAAGTATGCCGGTGTTGGCTCCGTTCCTAAAGTATTAGGCGGCGTTGGAACATCGATTCTCTCTACATCCAAAGGCATTCTTGCAACCCAAAAAGCTGCTCAGAACAAAGTCGGCGGCGAAATTCTCTGTGAGGTTTGGTAATGTCACGTGTAGGAAAAGCACCCATTAAATTGGCCACTGGTGTGAAAGTTGACCTGAAAGGCAAGCTTCTTAAAGTTGAAGGCCCTAAAGGAAAATTGAACTTTGATCTGCCAGAAGGCGTAAAAGTTCTCATTGAAGGCCAGGAAGTAAAGGTCCTCAAAGACGAATCTGTTGAAACTACAGCGCTTCAAGGTGTTGTTCGTACACAGATTTATAACATGGTGACTGGTGTTTCCCAGGGCTTCACTAAAGAACTCGACATCGTAGGTGTCGGTTACCGTGCAGCTGTTAAAGGAAACGTTCTTTCACTCACGATCGGGTTTTCCCACCCGGTTGATTTCAAGTTCCCAGAAGGCATTCAAGGTAAAGTTGATGCCAACACTCACATCGTGTTAACTGGTAGCGATAAAATGTTGGTCGGTTTGACTGCGGACAAGATTCGCGGAATTAAACCACCAGAGCCTTACCAAGGTAAGGGCATCCGTTATACGAATGAACACATCATTCGCAAAGCGGGTAAAGCAGCTGCAGGGGCTAAATAAGAGGTTATTATGGCAACTAAAATTACTAAGAAGACAAGCCAGAAACAAGTTATTCGCTTTAAACACAAAAAGCGCATTCGTGCAAAACTGTTCGGAACTACTGAAACACCTCGTTTGGTTGTTTTCCGTTCCAACTCGAACATGTACGCACAGCTGATCGACGACACCAAGGCACACACAATCGTTGCTGCTTCCACAGTTGAAAAAGAACTGATCAAAGCGGGCGCGAACATTGAGGGTGCAAAACAAGTCGGCCAATTGGTTGCGAAACGTGCACAAGCAAAAGGCGTTAAAAACGTAGTATTTGATCGTGGCGGATATTTGTACCATGGAAAAATCAAGGCGCTTGCAGATGCTGCTCGCGAAGCTGGACTCAAATTTTAAATAAGGGGTAGAATTCAATGGCTATTGGATACAACGATAAAGCAAAGACAGAAGATACTGAATTCGAAGACAAGGTTATTCACATCAACCGCTGCGCTAAAGTGGTAAAGGGCGGTCGCCGTTTCAGTTTCGCTGCAATTGTTGTTGTCGGAAACAAAAAAGGTCAAGTTGGTGTCGGTCTTGGAAAAGCAACCGAAGTTCCTGAAGCGATCAAAAAAGCAGGAAAACGCGCTCGCAAGGCACTCATCACTGTACCTCTTCAAGGCACAACCATTCCTCACGAAATCACCGGTACTTTCGGTGCAAGTGCTGTTCTCATGAAACCGGCTCCGGAAGGTTCCGGAGTTATCGCGAGCTCTGCGGTTCGCGCGATTCTTGAAGCAGCTGGCGTGAAAAACATTTTAACCAAGTCTCTCCGCCGCGATAACCCACACAACGTGGTTCGCGCAACTTTAGACGCTCTCAAAGGCCTTCGCAGCCTTTCTGATATTGCTAAATCTCGTGGAAAGACCGTGAGCGATCTTCAATAGCCAAAAGGCATTGAAAATTTTGGAAGGTTCTTATGACAACTAAAGAGAATAAAAATAAGACAATCGTACTTCGCCTCAAAAAAGGCAGAATTGCATGCAACCCTAATCAACGCGCTTGCTTGAAGGGTCTTGGTTTGAAAAAACGCCATCAAGAAACGACTTTGGAAAACACTCCGTCTGTACGGGGCATGGTTAAAAAAGTTATTCATCTTCTTGATATCCTTGCAGATAATTAGTAACTGGAGATAAAGATGTTAAAGTTAAACACACTCAAGCCACAAGCTGGCTCTACTTCCCAAAGAAAGCGTCTTGGACGCGGTTCCGGTTCTGGTCTCGGACCAACAGCCGGTAAAGGGGACAAAGGTCAATTACAACGTTCCGGCGGATCTGTTCGCGCGGGCTTCGAAGGGGGTCAAACTCCTTTGTACCGTCGTCTTCCTAAACGCGGTTTCACCAACGTTCACCAACGTAATCACGCAGTATTCAACCTTGCTGATCTCGAGACTAAAGTTCCTTCAGAATTGAAAGAACTCAGCCTGAAAGTTCTTCAGGAAATCGGTCTTGCTAAGAGAAAATCCGAGCGCCTCGTGATCCTCGGCAACGGAAACATCACCCGTAGCTTCAAGATCAAGGCTCACCGTGTGTCTGAATCTGCTACCCAGAAGATCTCTGCGGCCGGTGGTTCAGTAGAAATCATCAAAATTCAGTAATTGCTGAATTAATCCCGAGTTTATCTTAAGGGCCAGGTACTCAAATCGAGTGGCTGGCCCTTTTGGCTGCTCAGGAACATACCTTTTCTGTTTTAAATTAGGGGCTTACCAAGTACGATCATTGGGTAACAACACCACATCTAAGGGAAAATTGATTATGGCAGGCGGCGCACAGGGTTTAGTTAAAATTCCAGAACTCAGGAACAAGATCATCTTCACATTGGTCATGATGGCTGTTTACCGCATCGGTGTACATATCCCGACCCCGGGTGTGGATGGAAACGCGCTTCAAGCGGCATTCGCAAACATGCAGGGAACCATCTTCGGTTGGTTCAACCTGTTCAGTGGTGGTGCTCTCGAGCGTTTTAGTATTTTTGCTCTCGGGATCATGCCTTACATTTCAAGCTCGATCATTTTCCAGCTTCTCACTGTGATGGTTCCATACCTGAGCGAACTCCAGAAAGAAGGAGAGCAGGGACGCAAGAAGATCACCCAGTACACTCGTTACGGAACCGTTCTTCTCTGCTTCGTACAAGGTTTCGGTATCGCGACCACACTTCAAGCTTACAGCAATCCTTCGGTTGTATTGGAACCAGGCTTTGCATTCAAACTCATGACTACAATCACTCTCACCGGTGGAACCATGTTCCTCGTGTGGCTGGGTGAACAGATTTCCGAACGCGGAATTGGTAACGGAACTTCCATCATCATTTTCGCAGGGATCGCGGCTCGCATCCCTCAGGGAATCAGCTCCGGCATTTCCTTGCTCCGTTCAGGTGAACTGAGCATTGGAAAAATCGCGATGGTACTCGCGTTGATCGTTTCAACGTTCTACATCATTATTTTCTTCGAGCGCGCTTCCCGTCGCGTACCGGTTCACTATGCTAAACGCGTAGTCGGTCGCAAGATCTATGGTGGACAGAACACTCACATCCCTTTGAAACTCAACACTTCAGGCGTTATTCCTCCAATTTTCGCTTCATCTCTTCTGATGTTCCCGGCGACAATCGGAACTTTCGTAGCTGCAGGCATGCTTCAAACCGTGTCCAGCTGGCTTGCTCCGGGTGGATGGTTGTATGAGATTCTCTTCATCGCTTTGATTTTCTTCTTCTCTTACTTCTACACTGCGGTTGTATTCAAAACCGAAGATGTGGCTGAGAACCTGAAAAAATACGGCGGATTCGTTCCTGGTATTCGTCCGGGTGAGAACACCGTTCGTTATATTGATTATGTCCTGACTCGTCTCACATTGATCGGCGCAGTTTATATTTCTGTGATTTGCGTGCTCCCTACAATGATGTCGCAGACTCTGAAAGTTCCTTTCTACTTCGGTGGAACTTCAGTGCTCATTCTTGTTGGTGTTGCATTGGATACAGTTGCGCAAATCGAAACATTCATGCTCTCCAGAAACTATGAAGGTTTCATGAAGCATGCTCGCGTAAAGGGTAGAGCGGCTTACACATGAACATTCTTTTTATCGGTCCTCCGGGATCCGGCAAGGGCACCCAGTCCAAGCTACTTCATGATCACTACGGTCTCGTGCATCTGAGCACGGGGGATATGTTCCGCGATGCAATCGCGAAACAGACTCCAGTCGGAGTGAAGGCGAAGAGCTACATGGACAAGGGTGAGTATGTGCCGGATTCAGTGGTGATCGATCTGATTCGCAACCGTCTCCGTGAGCCGGACTGTCAGCTCGGATTCATCCTCGATGGATTTCCGAGAACAGAGCCTCAGGCAATTGCACTGGACGAATTGCTGACTGAGATGGGCATGAGCCTCAGCGCGATTTTCTTCTTCGATGTGAACAAGGATATCCTGATCGAACGCCTCTCCAGTCGCCGTACTTGCCGTCGCTGTAATCGCGTGATCAGTGCTGACCAGTTGAATGGACCTGTTGGAAAAGAGCCTTGTCCGAAGGATCAAGCCACTACCTGTGACTTCTACCAGCGTTCCGATGATCAGGCGGATGTGGTGAAGAAAAGAATTGAAGTTTATCAAAATCAGACTGCGCCGATTCTTGGCTTCTATCAGAAGAAAAAGAATTTCCTGACCATCGATGGCATGCAGGACCCGGAGCACGTTTATCAAGCGATTGACCGTGCTTTGCGGAAGTCTTAAAGAGGTTCGACGTGGTACAACTGAAGTCCCTCGCAGAAATCGAAAAAATGAGACAGGCCGGAGCCATTGTTGCTCAGGTCCTGAAAGAAATTGAAGAGCTGGTCAAGCCAGGTTCAACAACTTTCGATCTCGATCTTTTCGCTCAAACGCGGACCAAAGAGCTCGGAGCGAAGCCTGCTTTTAAGGGATACCAAGGTTTTCCGGCAACGCTTTGTGTGTCGGTAAATGAAGAGGTTGTTCACGGAATTCCGTCCAAAAAACGGATTTTGAAGGATGGCGACATTGTTGGCATTGATTTTGGTGTGATTTTGGATGGCTGGTACGGAGATTCCGCCCGAACCTTTCCGGTAGGGAAGGTTTCGGAAGAGGCTTCAAAACTTCTTGAAATTACAGAAAAAAGTCTTTTTTTAGGAATTGAACAGGCGGTTGCTGGCAATCATCTTTTCGATATCGGTCACGCAGTACAGAATTTTGTTGAGTCTTATGGGTATAGCGTGGTACGAGAATTTGTTGGTCATGGTATTGGTAAGAACCTTCACGAAGATCCCCAGGTTCCAAACTTCGGGATTAAAGGGAAGGGCATGTTATTGAAGCCGGGCATGGTGTTGGCGATTGAGCCAATGATCAATGCGGGCAAGCCTGCGGTGAAAGTGCTGGCGGATGGCTGGACGGCCATTACAGCGGATAAGAAGCTGTCTGCTCATTTTGAGCACACAATTGCCATCACCGAAAAGGGCAATGAAATTTTAACGAAGGTTTTGTAGGGAGCTTTGATGAGCGAAAAAGAAGAAGGAATACAAATGGAAGGCACCGTCCTTGAGCCATTGCCGAATGCAATGTTCAAGGTAAAGCTTGAGAATGGCCACCAAGTATTGGCTCACATCTCAGGAAAAATGCGGATGTTTTACATTAAAATTCTTCCGGGTGACAAAGTAACTGTCGAGCTTTCACCCTACGATTTGACCCGCGGCCGGATTACTTACCGCGCTAAGTAACCAAAAACATTAAGGATCACGCCCGTATGCGTGAAGGAGATAGTCATGAAAGTAAGAGCATCTGTTAAAAAAATTTGCATGAAGTGCAAAGTGGTTCGCCGCAAAGGCGTGGTTCGCATCATTTGTGAGAATCCGCGTCATAAACAAAGACAAGGTTAATCCTTGTAAAAACAAGGTTTCCGGGAAAGATGCAATTTTCAGGCTTGACTTTTTTAGCGCGCCTGCATATGTCATGTCTTTCCTACACATCTCATTTACGAAAGGGTAATTAAAGTGGCTCGTATAGCTGGAATCGACTTGCCAAAAAACAAGCGCGCAGAAATTGGTTTGACCTACATCCTCGGTATTGGTCGCTCAACTGCGAAAAAAATGCTCGAAGGCGCAAAAATTGATTTGAACAAAAAAATCGAAGACTTATCCGAACAAGAAGTCGGTAAGATTCGTGAGTTCATCGACAAGCAACTTAAAGTAGAAGGTGACCTTCGTCGTGATGTGAGCATGAACATCAAGCGTCTCGTTGACCTTGGATGCTACCGCGGAGTTCGTCATAAGAAGGGGCTCCCAGTTCACGGACAAAGAACCCATTCGAACGCACGTACTCGCAAGGGTCCTGCAGTTGCGATCGCGGGTAAAAAATCCGTTAAGGCAATGAAGTAATCGCTAAAAGAATAAAACAAATTTATGAGTGAAAATAAGACAACTAAAGTGGAAGGCGTTGAAGCAACAGCTGCTGAAGCGACTGAAAAGAAGATTGTAAAAAGCTCCTCTGCAAAAAGAGGCGTTTCTACAGGAAAGGCTTACATCCTTTCTACGTTCAACAACACGATCATTACTCTTACTGATCAAATGGGAAATGCAATTTCCTGGTCAAGCGCGGGCCATAAAGGTTTCCGTGGTTCCAGAAAGAACACCCCGTTCGCAGCTCAGATGGCAGCAGAAGATGCAGCTAGAAAAGCATACGATCAGGGTCTCCGCAGCGTAAGTGTTTACGTAAGCGGACCTGGCTCCGGCCGTGAATCAGCACTCAGAGCTATGTCTCTTGCTGGTTTGAGAGTGACATACATCGAAGACACAACTCCGATTCCACATAACGGTTGTCGTCCTCCGAAGCGTAGAAGAGTTTAAGGGAGATATCATGGCTCGTTATAATGGTCCAGTTTGTCGTTTTTGTCGTCGTGAAAACCAAAAGTTGTTCTTAAAGGGCGACCGTTGTTTCACTGAGAAGTGCTCTTTTGAACGTCGTGCTTATCCGCCAGGACAACACGGTCAAGGAAGAATCAAGTTCTCCGAGTATGGTTTGCAACTTCGTGAGAAACAAAAAGTTCGTCGTATGTACGGACTTCTTGAGAAGCAATTCCGTAACCTTTTCGCGAAAGCAGATCGCCTTCGTGGAATCACCGGTGAAAACTTCCTCGGTATGCTCGAGCGTCGTCTCGATAACGTCGTTTTCCGCGCAGGTTTTGCTAACAGTCGCTCTGAAGCACGCCAACTCGTTCGTCACGGTCACTTCATTGTGAACGGTAAGAAGTTGAATATTCCTTCTTTCCAGATTTCCAAAGGTGATGAAGTTGCAGTTATCGAGAAGAGCCACAACTTGGTTCAGATCAAAGCTGCGATTGAAGCATCCAAGCGTCGTGAAGTTCCACAATGGCTTGAAATGATTCCAGCTGAGTTCAAAGTGAAGATCCGTGATCTTCCAGCTCGTGATGATGTTACCGCTCCGATCGAAGAGCGCCTCATCGTTGAGTTGTACTCTAGATAATCAAATATATTTCTGGACTCGGTTCTTGTGTTCAAGAACCGGGTCCGACTCTGTTTTAAAGCCTTATAAACATCAGAATTACCCCCCTGGAGAATCAAGATTATGATCGAAAGAAACTGGAGAGATTTAATTAAGCCAAAAGCCCTCGATGTTGAAAAAGAGTCTTTGACCCAGGCCTACGGCAAATTTATCGCTCGTCCGCTTGAACGTGGTTTCGGTTTGACCCTTGGTAATTCCCTTCGTCGCGTTCTTCTTTCTTCTCTTCAAGGTGCTGCCATCACCGCTATCAAAATTGATGGCGTTGTACATGAGTTTTCCACTCTTGAAGGTATCCGCGAAGACATCGTGGAAGTGATTTTGAACCTTAAAGAAGTTCGTTTCAAAATTCACACTGACAAGACAACTATTGCGATCAATTTCCAAGGCCCAGGCGAAGTATTCGCTAAAGACCTGATCTGCAGTGACCAAATCGAAGTCATGAACGGCGACCACAAGATCTGCACCGTTGAAGGTAAAGTTAACTTCAAGGCTGAGATCAGAGTTGAAATGGGACGTGGTTATCGTGCCGCTGAGAACAACAAGTCTGCGGATCTTCCAGTCGGCTGGATTCCAATGGACAGCTTCTTCTCACCAGTTCGTCGTGTAAACTACAACGTGACTCAAAGTCGCGTTGGTCAGCGTACCGACTTCGACAAACTCACTCTCGAGCTCTGGACTGACGGTTCTGTAAAACCAGACGATGCAGTCGCTCTCGGATCCAAAATTTTGAAAGACCAGCTTTCCGTATTCCTGAACTTCGAAGAAGAGCCGGAATTGGTAGCGGAAGTTCAAACCGAAAAAGGCTCCCAATTCAACCCGAACCTTTACCGTTCAGTGGAAGAGTTGGAACTTTCGGTGCGCTCTGCTAACTGCTTGCAGAATGCAAACATCCGTTATATCTACGAGTTGGTTCAAAAAACAGAAGCAGAAATGCTCAAAACCAAAAACTTTGGTCGCAAATCCTTGAACGAAATCAAGGAAATCCTTGGTGAAATGGGACTCGGACTTGGAATGAAACTCGATGGTTTCACTCCTCCGGCTCACGGCGCTAGACCAGCAGTTGAATCTACACCTGACACAGGCGATGCAGATGATGCATCTTTCGAAGGTGAAGATGAAGACTTCGGTGACGAAGAAATCGAAGAATAAGAAATTCGGGTTAGGAAAAAGTTATGAGACACGGTGTAGACGGTAGACAGTTTGGCAGAAACACTTCGCACAGAGTTGCAATGCTTACAAACTTGAGCAACAGCTTGATTAAAGAAGAGCAAGTTATTACTACGATCGAGAAAGCAAAAGAAGCTCGTCGTCTTGCAGAACGCTTGATCACTCTTGCCAAGAGAGACACTTTGAATGCACGCAGACTTGCATTCGCCCGCACTCGCGATAACGAAGTAGTTGCAAAACTCTTCGGTGAATTCGCTGAGCGCTACAAAACCCGCAAGGGTGGCTATACTCGGATCGTTAAGATCTCCGAGCGCCGTTGGGGTGATGCTGCGAAAATGGCGATGCTCGAGATGGTTGACCATCCGAAACTCGACCGCAAAAAGAAAGTAAAAGAGTCTAAAGAAGTGGATCCATCTGCTCCAGAAGTTGCAGTAGATCCATTCAGCAAATTCCGCAAACTCTTCGCAGGAAGCAAAAAAGCAGCTTCTGCTCCTAAGGCAGAAAAGAAAGCAGCTCCAGCGAAAGAAAAAGCAGAAAAAGTTGCAGCTCCTAAAAAAGCTCCTGCTAAAAAAGCAGCAGCTAAAAAAGACGCAAAATAATCCGAGCCTAAAGCTCGAAAAGATTCAAGGCCTGGTACCCAATGGGTGCCGGGCCTTTTTCATTGGTGATTCCAAGGCTCTGATTTTGACCGAGTAATATAAAACGGGGAAGAAACGCATGCGCTTCTTCCCCGTCTTGTTTTGATCGAAATCTTTTAGTGAAAGAGGTTCCGCTTCACTTTGACGATTTGGAACGGAAGGACCGGAGGCAGGCCCGCATCCACTACCGGGAAGACCTGACTGTCGATGACGTAGAGTTTTCCAAAGGCCTCAGTGCCTGAAGACAAGCCGTTTACGATGTCGAATGTGGTTTTGACATCAGCCACATCGTAATTCCTGTTTTTGAAGGTGAGTTGCAGGACGGCACCATTTTCCACGATGTAAGCCTTCTGTCCAACGAACAGCAGGCCGTCCGGTCCAGGCAAACGGAGATCGCCTGGAACGAAAACGGTTCCACCATTCAATGTTACGGGGCGGACATCTGACGGATTGTGGATGGAGATCGAATAGACCCCGGCCGGTTGGCTGGTCACGACGATCAAATGGCTCTGATCCGGTGTTACCTGCAAGCCGTTCACGCCGATTCCAGCAGGAGTCAGAAGTGGGCTGCTTGCGAAAACACTCGCTGTGTTCGTCGAAGGATCGATCTTGTAAATGTCAGACGAGAGAGAGTTGGTGGCATAGGCTTGGCCGAATGCATCGAGAGCGATGTCATTACAGAAGGACGGCATTGGCAACGGGATTGAATGGATCAACTGACCTTGGGCATTTCCGGGAAGAATTCTGATCCCGTAAATTCCACCGACGGGTGCCGGTGAATGAGTCAGGTCCACTGTGCAAACCCAGAGAATGCGTCGTACTGCATCCACTTTCGCACCCCCGAAAGAAAGATTGGGATTACCGGTTTCCTGGAAAAAAACACTCTCGGAGCCGCCATCCGCGGGAACCCGTGTGATCGCTCCTCCAAAAAGTGCTGTAGGAAAGAAGTTTCTGGAGACGGGATCAAAAGTGATGCCTTCCGGATAAGATGTGGTGCTTTGAAGGATGTACTGATTTTTAAGTGCTGCCTGAGATGCCAAAGGCAGCGCCAGGCTGGTCGTGATGAATGTTAAAAGCAAAGCAAAAGCTGAACGAGGGTTCATTCTTTATTCTCCTGATTGGATTGTTGTTGGAGCTTATATGGTATTCCATTAAGAATTAAAACAAAGAAAACAGATGTTAAGTTTTGTTGAGAAAAAATTGAGAATTAATCTAGAGCGTGGAAATCCAGATAATGACCTGAATGTGCCCGACGGGAATCTTTCGCAATCCCTGATTGTTCTTCTTCTTGTACCAGCTCATGTTCGCCGTACTCATCAGATTCACCTTGGACGAGGCGGCCTTTTGCTGGATATCTGCGACCTTCTGCTCAAGCGCAGTCTTGAGCGGGATCACTTGCTCGACACTGAGTGGAAAGTCGAACTGGATGCCTCCTGGAACCGTTAATGGCTTTTGGGTGGGCACCCCGAGTTTTGCCAAGGCGTCGATTACGCCGCTTTCAATTTCGGGGGTGGAGGATCCGGTGAAAGAGAAGCGCCAGATCTCACCGTCGTTCACTTTTGGCTGCTTCCGGGGGGAGATATCGTTTGAGCTGCTTTTCTCAACCACCTGCTCCTGTTCAACCGCGGCTTCTGCGGAGGGAGGCGGGACTGCAGGGGTCTTGCTGGTTCCCTCGGGGGCAGGGGAGTCGATCAGCGAGTTCTCGATCAGATACTCGTTGATCCGCTTTTGAATCGAATTTTCATAGTGGTTCCGGATTTCCGGAATCACCCACAGGACACCGAGCAGGGTGGCCAGGATCCCGATCGTTTCCAAGGTGAAACGAAGAGCGAGCGGCATCGTCTGGAGCCGGATCAGGAGATCCTTCAGAGTCAGATGTTTCTTCTGAATCGGAGCAATCAGTTCCCGGGATTTCCATTCACGAAGCTTGTCGATCTCAATGCCTTCCTCGTTCATCTGCTCTTCGAGCTGACGTCTCCGGAACTCGATCGAGTCCACGGGAAGCGAGATCGCGAGCGCGAGGGATTCGGTCTTGATTGGAAAGTGATGGATGGTGCTCAGGATCAGGAAGTCTTTCGGGCTCAGATCAAAAAGGGTTTGAACCTTTCGATTCGCATCCTTGTCCTGATGGACGGCGTGGAGGATTGCTTTTCGTCTTTTGAGCAGGATCTGGAGACTCTCGCGGATCAGAGTGACTTCCTTTAAAAGCGGATCCTTGATCTTCGTGGTCTTGTGAACGAGTTTGAGCTTCAGGAGTTCAATGCTCTTTTTGGGAAAGGCAGGACTCAGATAGAAGTCGATGAGTTGAAAAATGGGTGCTTCGGCGCTCACTGGATCATTCTAGCTCGATCCGGACTCGCCTGTATAGTTCTGAACCAGGACGCGGATGTATTCCGGGCTTTCCGTGAAGTCGATGTTCAGGCCCATGAAGGGGAGCCAGATCGGTTGTTTTGGGGATTGGCGGATCTTCATGCTCGCCTCTTCCGGGGTTCGACCGCCTTTTTTCACATTGCAGTTCCGGCAGGCGGTCACGATGTTGTCCCAGGTCTTTTTGCCGCCCTTTACGACCGGGATCACGTGATCCATGGTCAGATAGGATCTTGGGGGAGTTCCCCCGCAGTATTGGCAGGTGTGATTGTCTCTCAAGAAGATATTATTGCGCGTGAAGCGGACGATGTTTTTCCGTGTCCGGTGGTTGGCGAATTTGATGAGCCTGATGACAAGCGGCATTCTGATCGTGATCGAGACGGAGCGTATTTCGCGATCCGAACTCTCGACCACTTCAACTTTTCCTGAGAAAAAGAGCTGCAACGCCTTTTGCCATGAAATGACTTGAAGGGGCTCAAAGGAAGCATTTAAAAGAAGGGCCCGACCTTCCATACACTTTTATGATAAAGTATGACGAAGTCGTTAAACAAGGGGTGAGCATGAAGAATAAATCGATTTATTTGATTTTGGCGGGAATCGTCGTGTTTTTGACGCTGTTTTGGTTGAATTCCAACCACAGCAGTTCCTCAGACTCAAGGAAACCTAATGTTTATCCGGCGCTTTCAGAGCTGAGCGGTTTCGACCTGAACCAGGTGAAGGGCCAATATTTCGTGCTCCACTTCTGGGCGAAGTGGTGTGAGCCGTGTGCGGAAGAGATTCCACATCTCGTCCAGTTCTCTGCGGATGCAAAATTTTCGAAACCTTTGAAGGTTGTGGCCGTGAGTCTCGATCCAACTCTCGATGAAGCCAAAGCGATTCTTCCTGAAAAGGGCGCTCATCTTCCGACGAATTTCATCCTTGCTCTCGATCCGGACCGGAAGGTCGCGGAGAAGGTGGGATCGTATCAATACCCAGAAAGTTATTTCATCGGCCCCGAGGGCGAAGTGATTGAAAAATGGATTGGCAGTCAGAAGTGGCAAAAGCCCGAAGTTACTGACTTTTTCAAACAAAAACTCCAATGAAAAATCTGCCTAAAGTTTAGGCGAACTTTTGACGATAAGTTTGACAGAGATTGTACAAAACTTAAACGAGGCAAAAGTCATGATTAATTGGGACGAACTTAAACACATCCACGTCATTCGCAAACTCCAGCAAATCATCGGGCAATGGTTCCACGCTGAGGTTTTCTTCCTCGACGAACGAGGCGTGGTTCGCAACTACGATCCGTATGATCGTCAGCGCGAGTTTAAAAACCCGATCGTTGCAAACCTCCTTCCAAAGGAGCAAGGCCGTGAATGGCTTTTGAACTACTTCCGTGAGTTTTCGGATACGTTCTCCCAGAACAAGGAAAACCATTTTGTTTCAGGCGGCCCACTGGGCTTTGAAAAATTTTTCGCGTCCAAGGTAACCCTCGATGGTGAATACCTGGGTGCTGTCGTGGCGTATTGCCATGTCGAAGGTGCAGTGACGGGAGAGGATCTTCAGAAGGCGATCCGGCTCGTTGACGAGAGAAAAATGGATGTGGAACTCTTCGAGGCCGCAACGCAGAAGGTGAAACCGCTCTCTCACTCTGAAGTGAAATATTTTTATGAACTCGTGGATCTCGTTTCCCAGGAAATCATGACCTTCCATACTGAAATTTCCAAGCGTGAGGCGCGCATTCATGCGCTGAGTAACCAGCTTGAAAACCGTTACAGTTACAATCAGATGATCGGGAAATCCAAGCCGATGCAGGAACTCTACTCCATGCTCGACAAGGTATCCGCTTCCGAGGCGACTGTTCTCGTTCAAGGGGAAAACGGTACCGGTAAGGAATTGATCGCCCGTTCCGTGCACTTCAATTCTCCACGCAAGACCTCAAGCTTCATCACCGTGAACTGTTCTGCGTTTAACGAAAACCTTCTCGACAGCGAACTCTTCGGTCACGTGAAGGGATCATTCACCGGTGCAATCAAGGATAAAAAAGGTCTGTTCGAAGCCGCTCACAACGGAACCCTGTTCCTCGACGAGGTCGGCGATATGTCGCTCACCATGCAAGTCAAACTTCTCCGTATTCTTCAACAAGGCACCATGACTCCGGTCGGGGGCGTTGAAGAAAGAAAAGTCGATGTACGCGTGATTGCGGCGACGAACCGCGACCTCAAGGCGATGATCGACGAAGGCACGTTCCGGGAGGATTTGTACTACCGGATCAACGTCATCAACATCCAGGTTCCGGCGCTCCGTGACCGCAAGGAAGATATCCCGGTTCTCGTGGATCACTTCCTGCTCAAGAGCTGCAAGGAAAAAGACGTGCAACTCAAGCAGATCACGTCGCGCGCGATGGAAAAGATTTTTGATTATCAATGGCCAGGTAATATCCGGGAACTCGAAAACGAAATGGAACGTCTCGTGGTTCTTTCCGGTACCGAACAAAAAGTCGGCCCTGAACTCCTCTCTCCGAGAATCCGCGATGCGGTTGCATCCGGCGGCAGCGGTGGTGGCGGTGGAAAAGGCATGACCTTCAAGTTCGCAGGCAGACTTCGCGATGCGATGGAAGAACTGGAAAAGGCCATGATCAAAGAAGGTCTTCGTCGCACGAAATGGAACAAATCCAAACTGGCGAAGGAACTCGGAATCTCCCGCGCGGGTCTCATCATGAAAGTCGAGAAGTACGGTCTCGACAAGCGTAAAGGCATGCGTGATGGCGAACCTGGCGAAAGCGCAGCTTAACTCGCGGTTAAAAAGGCTTTCAATCAATGAGGTTGGGAAAACACCCGGTACTGATCAGCGCCCTTTTGTTTCTGGCGTTCGCGTCTCCAAACGCTTCGGCTGAATGGAGTTGCGACATCCTCATGCATGCTGTTTCCGACAAGGAGATGGCAGACGCCTGGGGTGGATTCGGGAGCATTGAGCGGGACGTGCTTGCCGGAAAGAAAAGTCCGGCATGGAGCGATTTCGATCGTCTGGACAAACTCGTTTCCTATCTGAAGCGTTACAAAACGAATCTTGAAAGCGGCTCGAAACTCATTCAATTCGATACAGACTTGAAATCCATCGAGAAGGCCCTCAAAGACGAACTGAAATTCGATCCGGATCTGACGTCGGCGGAAATCAGTGCAGAGACCTATCTCCCGGGCGACTACGAGTTGAGATTGGTTTACCGTCGTTACCTGAATGAATTGAACGAGATATTTCCTGGAAGTCTGTTGAAGTTCCCGGCGCTTCCGGCTCCAAAGTTTTCGAAGGTGGATCTCGTTGCTCAAGCGGAAACCCTGCTGGCAAAAAGGTCTGCAGAAGTTGAAAAAACCTTGTCTGAGTTGAATCCTGAGTTCAAGACCTGGGACGACTATCAGAAGTGGATCAAGGCGAAAGTCGATACAACTCCGGAAGGGTCGGACGAAAGACAGTTCATGAGGCTTCTTGAGAATCCGTCTGCGATGAGTTACCGCATGCGCCGGCCGGTGAATGGTCGTTTCTGGATCAGAAAAACGGGGTTTCAGAACCAGTTTGTCACGAAAAGTTCCAGAGGAACGCTCGATCTTGAAAGACGCCTGAGCGCAGAGATCGAAATGCTCGGCGCCGATGAATCTTACAAGGCTTTGGACATGGGACTTCGGGCAAAATATGGTTATCTGCAGCTTCCGGAATCTTCCAACCTGCAGGTTTTTGATATGGCCACCCAATATGGGGAGGATATTTACGTTTTCAAATACGAAAACGTAAAGAACCGGACGACGTTCACCATCGGGGATTCACTGAGCTACTCCGGTTACGGCAAGCATCCAAAAAGTTTCGGACAGTTTTTCAGCCCGCTTTCAAAGCTTTCCTTTGTGGAACCTTTCATCGGCCGGATCGTTGGGGACCCTGTTCTTCTGAGTCTAACTGATCTGCCAAGAGGATTTAACAACATCGGTTTGAACAACCGCTATCTCGAGGTTCAATTTTTTGCACCCATGGACCTCGATGACGTGGGTGAGTTTATTTTCACGACCACTCCGCCTGAAGGAGGGTTTTTGAAGGACCTCCAGTCCCGGGGGATCAAAATCAAGGATGGAACGAAAGACTCTTATCATCCTGTCGACTGGGTTCCGGTTGAAACCGATCCCGACGCCGTGGGCGCGAATGACATCTATTTGAAAAAGGTGGCTGTAAAATGAAGTTCGGAAAACATTCGAGTCTGATTGCCGCGTTACTGATTCTGTCGCTTTTATCCCCGAAAGCTTCGGCGGAATGGAGTTGCGACATCCTTCTGCACGCTGTTTCTGACAAGGAGCTGGCGGAATCCTGGGTGGGGTTCGGGAATACCGAGCGGGATGTGCTTGCGGGAAAGAAAAGTCCGGCGTGGGAGGATTTCGACCGGTTGGACAAACTCGTTTCTTATCTGAAGCGCTATAAGACGAATCTTGAATCCACCTCGAAACTGACGCAATTCGATGCGGATTTAAAATCCGTTGAGAAGACGCTCATGGACGAATTGAAATTCGATCCGGATCTCTCACCAGTTGATATTGATGCAAGCACTTATATCCCCGGCGATTATGAGTTAAGAACGGTTTATCGCTACTATCTGGATGAACTCAATCAGATGTTTCCAGGCCCTCTGCTCAAGCTCAATAAAATTCCGGTTCCGAAGTTTTCAAAAAGTGAACTCGCCTCTCAGGCAGAAACGATGCTCTCGACGAGATCCGAAGCGATTAGAAAAACCCTCTTTGAGTTGAAACCCGAATTCAAGAACTGGGATGATCTCCAGAAATGGAATCAGGCACAGATTGATGCCAGTCCCGCTGACTCAGCGTTGAGAAAAGTTGCAAAACTTTTCGAAAATCCATCTGCGATGAGTTACCGGATGCGCCGTCCGGTGAATGGGCGGTTCTGGGTGACCAAATCCGGATTTCAGAATCAGTTCGTGACGGCCTCCTCGAAAGGGACGCTGGATCCTGAAATCCGTCTGGAGGCGGAAATCAAGCTGCTTGGAACCGATAAGTCCTATTCGACGAAGGAAATAGGATTGCGCGCGAAGTACGGGTACATGCAGTTTCCAGAGTCTTCCGAACTTCAGATTGAGGACGGCGCGACTTATTATGGGGAGGATATTTACGTCTTCAAATATGAAAACGTGAAGAATCGTGCAACGTTCACAGTCGGCGATTCACTCGGGTACGCGTACTACTCGGGACAGTACCCAAAAAGCTTCGGCCAGCTTTTCAGTCCTCTGTCCAAATTGTCTTATGCGGAAACATTTTTCGCCCAGCGGGGCATGTCTGAGTTTTTGAATCTGGCCTCCCCGTCCGGACTGAACAATATCGAGTTGGATAGTCGTTATCTCGAAGTTCAGTTCTTTGCTCCCATGGATCTTGATGATGTGGAAGAGTTTATTTTTACGACGAAACCACCGGAAGGTGATTTCTTGAAGGAACTGCTGTCGAGAAAAGTCAAAATCAAGGATGGAAGGAAGAACTTCTATCATCCTGTCGACTGGGTTCCACCTGAAACGGATTCAGAATACATTCCGATTCTCCAGAGGGCCAAAGACCAGCTGGATGGCGTACTGAAAAAGACGCCGGTGCTGGGAGATACGATTGCAGCTGCTTTCAAACTGAATCCGGTGACTCCGGAAGAGATTTTGAAACTCTTTCCAAAAGTACCGGCAACGGATCTGAAGCTGGTAAATGGCACGGGAAGAATCGATATTCAGAAGGATACCAACTTCTCCTATTACATTCAGACGATGCTTCAGCCGGATGGGACGAGCGAAGCCGTGCTCATTCCGATGTCGACTTCACGGCTAGCTCCGGGCTGGGTGAGTACGCCGGAGTGGTGGAAGCTGCACGCGGATGAAATTGCGAAGGCAAAGGCCAGCGGACTACCGCAGCCTCGTCAGGATCCAAAAGAAGTGGCGGAATGGCTCAGACAGAACGGCTATTCCACTAATCCACTGGTCTATAAAATGAAAGGAACGGAAGTGACTTCCGTTCATCTTCAGGATTACCTGCTCGATTTCCTGAGCAAGAATGCAAAAGTGGAAGATGACTCCTATGTCTTTTACCGGGGAGCAGGGAGCGCCGATGAACTTGCAACCTGGGAGAATCACATGCGACCGAAAGGATCCCGTTATTGGACTCCGACGGCGACCTACGCGTGGAGATATGGAAGAAAGCAAGCCGGGTTCCTTCGCTCCTTGCTCAAAGGAGAAGCGCCAGTCATCCGTTTCAAGATTCCAAAGTCACAGTTTCAGCAACTCGTGCAGTCGGGAGATCTGACTCTGGGTACGGAACTGACCGTGAAAGTGCACGATCAGTTCAATGCAACCGGCCTGTTCAAGGATCAGCTGACTGACAGTGATGTTTATGTCGGATCAGGTGGTTTCACGCCGGAAATCGAAATCCGTGCCACGCGGAAAGGCGCGGATGGATTCCTGCAGACATTCTCAGGGGCGGTGGGGATCGAAGAGATGTCCGCTGACCGGATCCTCCTGCTTCAGAAATCGATCACTCGCGTGAAGAGTCAGTATCCCGAATCCATTTCAGCTGGAATGGTTCAGAATCTTGAATCTCGCATCGCACGGGTTCAAGCCGAGGAAAAACTCCTGATTGCAATCCGGGACAAGCATCCGAAGGATGAAGTGCAAGGCCTTCTTAAAGCGCTTCCGATGACAATGGCGGAAATGACGAATACGGATGGAGAGTCCATTGAGATGATCGTCTCGGACTATGTGGCGGGAAAATTGTAGATGAAATTTTTCCTGCTCCTTCTCTTCATTCTTCCAACGCACTCCTTCGGAGAGGACGTCCCGGTCAAGGATCCGGTGCTTCAGCGTCTGTTGCTTGATTTCAGCGCGGACATGAATGCGTTTGATCAATTCCACGGGCCGAGTGGTATGGATCCCTTGGTGAAGAATTACATGAAGAGCTGGATGACCTGGATGAATGGCGGGGCCCAGGGGCCTGCACCAGTTCTCGTGACGAAGGGTAAAACCTGGAACTTTGGTCTGGATCTTCTGGCAAAGGCGGATAAAAAACCTGTTCCGAAACTCGAGAACATGAAGCTCGATGTGCCGCTTGCGGGAAAGTCCTCAGCGATGAAGGATCCAATCCTCTACATTCAGCAACGGATCGGTAAGGAAACTTTTAATCTGATTCAGGAGGAAGCGGTTACGCCCGAAGTGTATGGCGGAAACCTCGAATCCTGGAAAAACACTCTGAAGGCCGGAGAAGAGGCGATTCACATTCCAAGTCCTTTTGAGGACTGGGGAATAGCGAAGTATTATATCCCGGACGTTTCTGGAAAACCGAGGTTGGTTTTTGTCATTCCACCGTTCAAGGAATACGTGCTTCATTATCTTGCGATGTTTGAAGTGGCTTCCGGGAAAACACATTCCGGGAATTTGAACCTGGAGGATCGGGAGGCATTTTCCGGTCTTTTCAAAAGCTCCCTCCTGAAGCTTTCCTCAGTGGTGAAAAAGGACCTGAAGCAAGCCTGGGTGATGATCGGGTATCAATCCAAGATCGAACAGATGATGAAGACCGAAGGAAAGCTTGTGTTCAGCGAGAGCGATTCGGTTCTTTCCATTTCCGGTTATCAGATGAAAGGATCCGGAAAAATGATGGTCTCGGTCGGGATTCGTCCCACGGTGTGGGGAGAAGGGACGAGCTTCTTAGTGAAGGAGATTCTTCCTTATCAACCCCAGGGAATCCTGTTCATGGGATCGGCAGGCTACCTGCTAGACAACAAAAGCAGTTATGCGAACTACAGTCCCCTCCGGTTTTACGACGGGTCGATGAAGTTGCTCGATCTGAACTCCACGATCAAAGGTGCAGAGGGGATTCATTTTTCCACTTTTTCGCCGCTTGCTGAGACCGTTGATCAGGTGGACCGCTGGAAAAAAGCAGGAATTCTGAGTGTGGATGTGGAAGAAGCCAGGGTTGCAGAGGCGATTTTCAAATACAATCAGACTGCAAAACTCAAAGTGCAGTTCGAAGCGATCAACTTGATCACCGATTTTCCGAAAGGGACCGGTGACGACAGCCATCCCGAATTTGATTTGAACGTGATCAATCAGGAAGAAAAAGACCAGGCCCGGATCGACATCGTCGAGAAGGCGTTAACTCATGTTTCTGAAGCAGGGTCTTTCTGCGATCAGCTCATGAAGGGAAGACTTCCCAAAATCGGTAAGTAGAATGAAAAAAAGCGTCATTCCGGAGAAAGACGCCTTTTTCAATTTTTGATGTTTTGAGGACTAATCCCAGATCTGGTCTTTACCTGCGAGCCACGCTTTCACGTTCTCAACAGTTACAGACTTCGGACGCTCGAGCGGGAAGCTCAGTGCACGGGACCAGCAGAGCGCTGCGAGGACACCGAGACCACGGCTCACGCCGAAGAGAACGGTGTAGTATTCGTATTCGCTCATGCCGTAGTGAACGAGGAGAGCGCCGGAGTGGGCATCGACGTTCGGCCATGGGTTCTTGATCTTGCCAAGGGATTGAAGGATTGGAGGAACGGTGTCGAAGATCTTCCACACGGTGTTCACGAGCTTGTCGTCTGCCATGTGTTTTTTCGCGAATTCCTGTTGAGCGGTGAAGCGTGGATCGGTTTTTCTCAAAACCGCGTGTCCGTAGCCTGGAACCACTTTTCCGTCAGTGAGGGTCTTTTGAACGTAAGCTGCGATCTGCTCGCTGGTAGGAGCGTCGGTGCCAATGGACTTCTGCATTTCGAAGATCCATTTGATCACTTCCTGGTTTGCGAGACCGTGAAGAGGACCGGCGAGACCGTTCATGCCTGCTGCAAACGAGAGGTAAGCATCGGAGAGTGCAGAGCCCACGAGGTGGGTGGTATGCGCGCTCACGTTACCCCCTTCATGGTCAGCGTGAATGGTCATGTAAAGACGCATGAGTTCTTTGAAGCCGTCCTTGTCGAAGCCAAGGAGGTGGGCGAAGTTTCCAGCCCAGTCGAGAGTCGGGATGGATTCGACTTTCGCGCCGTTTTTGTATTTACGACGGTAAATGTAAGCCGCTACCGCTGGAAGGCGGGCGATGAGGTTCATGGAGTCTTCGTACATGAAGCCCCAGTAATCTTTTTTGTTCACGCCTTCTGCGTATTTTTTCGCGAAGATGGAGTCGGTCTGGAGTGCCATCACGCCGACCACGAACTGGGTCATCGGGTGAGTGGTGATATCCAGGGCATCGATGGTTTTGAAAACGTGAGCTGGCATGTTGTTCGCGCGCTCGCTCCAGTCTTTGGAGAGGGCTTGAACATCCGCTTCGGATGGAATTTCACCGGTCAGCATCAACCAGAAGAGACCTTCCGGGAGTGGCTCGGTGCCGCCTTTTGCTTTTGGAAGTTTTTGCTGGAGTTCAGGAATGGTGAATCCACGGAAGCGGATCCCTTCCTGTGCATCGAGAAGGGAGGTCTCGTAAACCATTCCGGTAATCCCGCGCATCCCTTGGAAAACCTGAGCGAGTTGCACTTCACCAATCTTCTTGGTCCCGTGATCCTTAATGATGTCTTTGATCTCGGCTGAAACGGCGTCTGCTTTAGTCTTGAAGAGTGTCTTGAGTTTTTCCATAGCTACTCTGAATCTGCCCTATTTGGGAGAAATCTTCACGGGAAAAAATCAAAAAGATCGCTAGTCTTTCATGAAACCGAAGGGATAACGGAAGCCGTCAAAGTCGACCCCGCGCGACTTCGCGTCTTCGGTCGCAGAGAATGGAAAACGGAAGTGAAGTCCGTAGTCGATCGAGGGGGATGGACTTGTCCCGCCAGTCGGAAGGCCGTACTCGAGAGAGACGCCGCCAGCGATCTGAAGTTCGGGAATGACTCGCCAAATCAGACCTGCTTCCATGAAATAGGAATGGGTTCCGGGGTAGCCATGGAGTGAAGTGACTCCGCTATCGGGGCGACTCACCATATCGTAAACACCGTATCCGCCGCCCACGTAGATTCTCCAGAACTCGACCCGCACGGCGAGATTCACCGTGTTCATCGCAAGGCTGCCTCCGGTGGAAGATATCGACGCTGTAGTCAGGCGATCCGTGATCCCCAGATCAATGTGAAAGGAGTTTCGACGGAAGAAGGTTGGGATATAAAACCCGTAACTGGCGGCAAATCCACCACTCGCTTTGTCGGCTGCCGGCTGCTGGAAGTAGTTGGCCCCGCTGCTCATGGATTCCAGCCCGAAACCCGCATCGAAATACGGTCCTGCGAGTGCTTCAGCACCGAGGAAAAGTGAGGCGATTTGGAACAAAAAGAGCTTTGGCAGACGGAGGCGCATCCCTTTTATTTTAACTCGGAATCCAGAGGGCGACACTGGGCAAACTTTGCCGGTAAAAAGGGATCCTAAAAAGATATCCGAGTACTTATGGAGGTGCAGTGCGTGCACAGGTGTGCCGCGCCGCACCTCCATAAGTACTCGGATACCTTTTTACGTGTTTTTAGGGTAAGAAGACAGCATGGCAACTCATGCAGATCAAGTCTTGAAAGAACGCGAAGCCCTGGCTGAACTCGGTGGCGGACAGGCAAGAATTCAAAAACAACACGAAGCGGGAAAACTCACCGCGCGGGAGCGCCTCGACTTCCTTCTCGATTCCGGAAGCTTTGTGGAACTCGACAAGTTCGTCACTCATCGTTGTACTGACTTCGGCATGGAGTCTCAGAAATTTTATGGTGATGGTGTAGTCACCGGTTACGGAACGATCAACGGACGAAAAGTCTGTGTTTATTCCCAGGACTTCACCGTGTTCGGCGGATCCCTCTCGGGCGCGCATGCAAACAAGATCTGCAAAGTGATGGACCTGGCTCTGAAGACCGGTGTTCCAGTCATTGGTCTCAGTGACTCAGGCGGCGCCCGCATTCAAGAGGGGGTTGAATCCCTTGGCGGATATGCTGAGATTTTCTGGAGAAACGTTCAGGCGAGCGGTGTGATTCCGCAAATCAGTCTGATCCTTGGTCCTTGCGCGGGTGGAGCGGTTTATTCCCCGGCGATCACGGACTTCATCGCCATGGTCGATGGATCTTCGTACATGTTTGTGACGGGTCCGGATGTCATCAAGACCGTGACCCACGAAGAAGTGACCAAAGAAGATCTGGGTGGAGCTGAAACTCACGCGGCAACCAGCGGAGTGTGCCAGCTCGTGTATCCGGATGAACGTGCGATGTTCGAAGGCACGAAACGCCTCCTTGATTTCCTCCCGCTCAACAACCTCGATCAGGCACCTCGCAAAAAAACAAATGATACGGCTGATCGTCTTTGTAATCGCATCAGTGAGATCCTTCCCGATGTATCGAGCAAACCTTACGACATCCGCCAGATCATTGAAGATGTTGTGGATGAAGGGGATTTCCTTGAAGTTCACGCACAATATGCAGCGAACATTGTAGTTGGTTTCGCGCGCCTGAATGGCCAGTCCATTGGTATCGTCGGAAACCAGCCTGCGCACCTTGCCGGCTGTCTCGATATTGATGCTTCCACCAAAGCTGCCCGCTTTGTCCGCTACTGTGATGCTTTCAACATTCCACTCGTGACCTTCGTTGACGTTCCGGGCTTCCTGCCGGGCACGAAGCAGGAGTACGGCGGAATCATTCGTCATGGAGCGAAGCTTCTTTATGCTTATGCAGAAGCGACGGTGCCAAAACTCACGCTCATCACCCGCAAAGCCTACGGCGGAGCGTATGACGTCATGGCGTCCAAGCACATTCGCGCTGACCTGAATCTCGCTTATCCGGATGCGGAAATCGCGGTCATGGGACCAGACGGAGCGATCAACATCCTTTACCGGAAAGAGATCGACGCTGCGACCAAGGCTGGAAAGCTTGATCAGGAAAGAGCTCGCCTCACTGCTGAATACAAAGAGAAGTTTGCAAATCCTTACAAGGCGGCCGAACTCGGTTACCTGGATGAAGTGATTGATCCGAAGTTCACTCGTCTGCGTTTGATCCAGGCGCTCGAACTCCTGTCCGGAAAACGCGAACGCGGTCCTTCCCGCAAACACGGAAACATTCCACTTTAAGAGGTCCGATCTCATGATGAAATTTGAATACAAAAAAAGAGAGCCGGTGATCATCGCCAACCGCGGTGAGATTGCGATCCGGGTTGCGCGCACAGCGAAGATGCTGGGCTTCCCGACCGTAGCCGTCTTCTCTGATGCCGATCGTTTTTCCGAACACGTGAAGTTTTGCGATTTTGCGGAATACATCGGAGAATCGGAACCCAAATCAAGTTACCTCGTTTCCGAGCGGATCATTGCCGCTGCGAAGAAACACGGTGCCCGTTACGTTCACCCGGGTTACGGATTCTTGTCCGAGCGCGCGCACTTCGTTGAAGCATGCGAAAAAGCCGGTCTTGTTTTCGTCGGACCTTCCGCTGATTCCATGAAAGTCATGGGTGACAAGATTGAAGCCCGCAGGACCGTTGACCGCATCGGTGTCCCTCGCGTTCCCGGAAGTCCGGGTGCCGTAAAAGATGCGAAAGAAGCGCTCGAGTTTGCGAAAAAAGTTAAATTTCCGGTTCTCTTGAAAGCAACAGCAGGCGGTGGCGGTAAAGGGATGAGACGGGTCGATTCCGAAGCGGAACTCGTGTCTGCATTCGAGTCCGCTTCCCGTGAGGCGCTCAGTGCCTTCGGCGATGGCGCGATGTACGTCGAGAAATACATTCTTGAACCTCACCATGTCGAGATCCAGGTTTTCGGAGATGGCAAGGGCGGAGGAATTCACTTAGGCGAACGCGAGTGTTCGATCCAGCGTCGTCACCAAAAGGTCTGGGAAGAATCGCCTGCACCGATCCTGGAGATTCATCCGGAGACGCGCGGAAAAATGTTTGAGAGCGCGGTGAAGATCACCCGCGAAATCAATTACGCAGGAGCTGGTACATTCGAATTCATCGTGGACGGCGCCGGTGATTATTACTTCCTTGAAATGAACACCCGCTTGCAGGTCGAGCATCCGGTCACCGAATGGGTGACGGGCCTTGATCTCGTGGGCATGCAGTTGTTACTTGCGAGTGGTGAGTTGAAGCTCCCCACTCAGGACGAGATCATCCGCAAAGGGGCTGCAATTGAAGTGCGGATTTACGCGGAAGATCCAACCAACTTCCTTCCTGCTCCAGGTAAAATGGGAAAAATCACGCAGCCAAACGGACCGTTTCTGCGTTGGGACTCTTCTTATGAAACCAGTGGAGAGGTTTCCCTCTTTTACGATCCGATGATTGCAAAGCTTTCCGTCTGGGGTCGTGATCGCGCTGAAGCCGTTGCCCGCATCCGGGTTGCGCTTGATGAGCTTTCCATCGAAGCACCGAAGAGCGCGAAAGGAAATGTGAAGGGGTCGCTCAAGACCAACGTGTCTTTCCTTCAGAAACTTTCCCGTTGTCCGGATGTCATCGAAGGAAACACCACCACTGACCTGATTCCAAGAAATCCGAAATTGACGGAAGATCTGCCGAGTGCGGAGACCAGTATTGAAGCGGCGATCGCTCTTTCTCTTCTCCGCCTGACTGAAGGTGCGGAAGAGATGGAATCCTCCTCAGGCGGCGGACCTCGCAGCCTCTGGAACGAACGCGCGCGCCTGGAGGGGACGAGATGATTGACGGAAAAGTAGGTTCTAAAAAGCTCACTTGGTTGAACGCTCCAAAAGGAAAGTCGGGCGAAGCGAAGGTTTCCATCGACGGACGCGAAGAGAATGTTCGTTGGATCCGCGACGATCAGGGGATCTGGCTCCAGACTTCAAAAGGTTTCTTTGGCTTTGATGCAAGACGGACTGAAAACGACGAGGGAGCAGCTCAATACGAACTCCTTCGCAGACGTCAGGCAGAAGTTTACTCGGGCGTCGCTTTCTTGAAAGCGGGCGAAGAGGGTGATGCTTCCGGTGCCCAGAAGGTGAAAAAGGGCGTGAAGGTGAAATCCCAGATGCCGGGTAAAATTCTCCGCATGCTCGTGAAACCAGGCGACGAAGTTAAAAAAGGTCAGGCGATCATCGTGATGGAAGCGATGAAAATGGAAAACGAGATCAAGTCCCCTCAGGACGGATCGATTAAAGACGTGAAAGTGAAGGAAGGGCAGGCAGTTGAGACCGGTGCTGAACTTCTGAACTTCAATTAAGGGAAAAATATGAAACTGTATGCTCTTTTGTTCGCATTGGTTCTCGGATCCGCTACCGCAAACGCTCAGACTTCAAAGACCCTGAATCCTCAGGATGAGCCTCAGTCCTGGAGCTACCTCTCCAAGGTCGGTTATGAGTTCAAAGGATTCACCAATAACGAAGGCCAAGGCATCGGCTGGTTGATGGGACTTCGCTTCGACCGCTTCTTTGGAAATTCACCGGTCTACATGGATCTCGGAATCGATTTCGGGAAAGCATCCTCATTGGATCAATCGAGCTTCTCTTTCGTCGGACTCGGACTGGGAGTGGAAAAAGTCTTCGAACATTTTCTTTTCGGCGGTCGTGTGAACGCAGACCTCATGTCTGAAGACGTTGGCCCTTCGACCAATACCTACGGCGGTTACGATGCGGAAGCTTATGCCGGACTGGCGATCGACCACGGCTGGCGCGTCTCGCTCAACGGCGGTTACGTGCACACCTTCCTGCAAAACTTCTACTCGGGCCTGACCTTTGGGCTGAGGCTCGAATACAAGTCTGAGCGCACGATCACTTCCAGACCGATCAACGATTAAGCCATGAAAATTCTAATTGCAGGAGCGACTGGACTGGTTGGCGGGGAATTGCTGAAAGCAGTTTTTCTGAATCCTGCTTTTACCGAGGTTGTGATTTTATCCAGGCGGGAGATCATGGGACTTCCGGCGAAAGCGCGTGTCGTTGTGACCGAGCTTGGGGAAAACTGGTTGAAGCCGCTTGAAGGTTCTGTTTTTGATGCGGTTTTTTGCGCATTGGGAACCACTTTGAAAAAAGCCGGATCCGAGGAAGCTTTTCGGGAAGTGGATGAGCGCGCGATTCTGAAGCTCGCTTCTTTCACCGAAGCGTCCGGATCAAAACAGTTTTTGCTCGTTTCAAGTATCGGTGCTGATGCCAAGTCTCGGTCTTTCTATCTCCGGACCAAGGGGATCGTCGAGAAGGGAGTGGAGAAGCTACTCATTCCGAGCATTACCATCGTCAGACCATCCATTATTTTAGGCGACCGCAAGGAACATCGTCCGATGGAAGAGCTCGGGAAGGAGATTTTCAAGATCTTCACGCCGCTTCTGATTCTTCATCTGAAAAAATATCGAGGAATTGAGGCGCGTGATATCGCACGAACTATGGCAGCAATCTCACTCGACGCTCGTTCCGGAGTTCGGAAACTCGAGAGCGACGCGATCCAAGATTACTCTCATGTCAGACCGATGGTGGATCAGGACGGAAAGTCCTGAAATCGAACCAACTCCGGGCTCCTCATCCTGAGGTCCCATGGGTTAACGAACGATTAATGCTGTACCCACGGTCCCCCTCAGGACCATTCCCGATAACAATTCAGAAGCACGGTTAGAAAAATAAGCAGTCTGCCGAGAACGTTCAAGATGCAGATTTTCAAGAGAAAATCCGTTTCTGGTGTTTTCTCTCAAGCTTTTTTTCCAAGTTCCGAAGAGAACTACGTTGTTTGGTAGTTTTCATGAAGGCCTCCATTTCTTGCGAAAATGGGGGCTTTTCCATTTGCCTTGCCCGGAGTTGGCTTGGCCTTAAGTGCAAAGGCAGTGCCGATTCAAGATATCGTTGAGGTAAGGATGCTAAAGCTGGAAGTCCGTATGGACTATTCCCACTCGATGGTCGCAGGTGGCTTGGACGTCACGTCGTAGGTCACGCGGTTTACACCCCGAACTTCGTTACAGATCCGGTTTGAGACCCGGCTTAAGAATTCCAGATTAAACGGATAGAAATCGGCGGTCATGCCGTCGACACTCGTTACCGCACGAAGGGCAATAACCTGTGCGTGAGTTCTTCCGTCACCCTGAACGCCGACCGTCTTGATCGGAAGAAGGATCGCCATCGCTTGCCAGATCTCGTGGTAGAGGTTCTCGTCTTTCAGCATCTGGATGAAGATTTCATCCGCATGCTTCAGGATCGTCAGGTTTTCTCGTGTGATGTCACCGATGATCCGGACTGCGAGGCCCGGGCCCGGGAACGGGTGACGTTGAATGAAGTTTTCCTTCACGCCGAGTTTGCGTCCGATTTCGCGGACTTCATCTTTGAAGAGGTCGCGGAAGGGCTCGATCAGCTGGAAGTTCAGATCTTTTGGAAGTCCACCCACGTTGTGGTGAGACTTGATGGTGTGAGAATGTTTTGCACCGTCTTTGGAAGAAGGCGCAGGAGAACTTTCGATCACATCCGGGTAAAGGGTTCCTTGAACGAGGAAGGTCGGGCGCTTGCCGATTTGTTTTTCAATCGCATGAGCGGAATCATCAAAGACGGCGATGAATTCAGCACCGATGATCTTCCGTTTCCTTTCAGGATCGGAAACGCCAGCGAGTTTGGAGAGAAAGCGTTCTTCCGCATTTACACGGGTCACCGGGAGATGAAGTTCGTCGATGAACATCTTCATCACACGGTCGCCTTCTTCAAAACGAAGCATGCCAGTGTCGACAAAAACACAGTGAAGGCGATCACCGATCGCCTTGTGAACGAGCGTTGCAGCAACGGTGGAATCAACGCCACCGGAGAGTGCGCAGATCACGTGCGCATCGGCTGGAACGGTTGTGCGGATCAATTCGATCTGACTGTCGATGACGGAGCTCATTTTCCAGTCAGGTGTGAGGCCTGCGCAGTGAGTGAGGAAGTTCTGGAGAAGGGTGGTGCCCTGCTCGGTGTGAGTGACTTCCGGATGGAACTGAATTCCGTAGTAAGGGAAGGTCTTGTGCCAGATGGAGGCAACCGCACCCTCGGCGCTTTTTGCGGCAAGAGCGAAGCCTTCCGGCATCAGGGTGGTTTCATCGCCGTGAGACATCCATGCGTTGAAAGACTGCACGCCTTTGAAGAGCTGGCAGTTTTCCTGAACTACAACGCCCATCCGGCCATATTCTTTTTTATGAGCGGATTTGATCTCACCTTTGAACTCCTGAACCAGAAGCTGCATTCCGTAGCAGATTCCGAGGAGCGGGAGTTTGGAAGTTTCAATGTAGTTCCAGAAGCCTGTTGCAAGCTGAGGACTGTCGGTTTCGTAAACGCTCGAAGGTCCGCCGGAGAGGATGACCGCTTTTGCGCCGAAATCCTGAATTCGTTTCAGATCGGAAGTGCCGGGAAGAATGAAGGAGTAGTATCCCAGTTCCCGCAGACGTCTTGCGATCAGTTGAGTGAACTGCGAGCCGAAATCGAGAATCAGGACCTTGTTCATGTTCATTCCTCAGGAGTTGGTACGGTAGTTGGGTGCCTCTTTAGTGACGACAACATCATGCGGATGCGATTCTGCGAGTCCGGAATTTGTGATGCGAACGAAACGCGCCTTGTCCCAGAGTGCAGTGATGTCTTCCGCGCCGATGTAGCCCATGCCCGAACGAAGTCCGCCGACCAGTTGGTGCACGTTGAAAGAGAGACTTCCGCGATAAGGGATGCGGCCTTCGATTCCTTCCGGAACGAGTTTGCCGACTTCATCGACATTTGACTGGAAGTAACGATCTTTGGAGCCTTGAGCCTGAGCCATGGCGCCGATGGATCCCATCCCGCGATACATTTTGTAGGAGCGGCCCTGATAGTGCAGGATCTCGCCCGGAGATTCATCGGTTCCAGCAAAGAGGGAGCCGATCATGACGGCGCTCGCACCGGCCGCGAGGGCCTTGGTGATGTCGCCTGAAAGTTTGATTCCGCCATCTGCGATGATGGAGACGCCTTTTTCCCGAGCCGCTCTCGCGCATTCGGAAACCGCGTAAAGCTGAGGAACGCCCACACCGGCGATCACGCGGGTGGTGCAGATGGAGCCAGGACCGATTCCGACTTTTACGGCGTCGGCACCGGCTTCAATCAAAGCGAGTGTTCCTTCGCGAGTCGCGACGTTTCCACCGATGATTTCAACTTTATTGCCGTAACGTTTTTTGAAAGCCGCAACTGCGTTCAAGACACCGCGGGAGTGACCGTGTGCGGAGTCGACACAAAGGATGTCCACGCCTGCTTCCACGAGTGCGTCTGCACGCTTGATGCCTTCTTCGGTGACACCCACAGCGGCGCCCACAACGAGACGGCCGTAGGAGTCTTTGTTCGCGTGAGGATAAGCCCGTTGTTTCTGAATGTCTTTAATCGTGATGAGGCCAACGAGGTGGCCGTTCTTATCGACGACTGGAAGTTTTTCAATCCGGTGTTTGCGGAGAATCTGTTTTGCTTCCTCGGTCGACGTTCCTTCCGGAGCGGTGATGAGAGGGGCTTGAGTCATGCGAGACTTGACCAGAACGGAGAAGTCTTCTTCGAAGCGTAGGTCGCGGTTCGTGATGATCCCAATGAGCTTCTTTCCTTTTCCTTCGGCAATCGTGACGGGCACGCCGGAGATCTTGTAAGTCCCCATCAGTTCGTTCGCCTTGCCGATTGGAGATTCAGGATCGATGGTGATTGGGTCCAGGATCATGCCCCATTCACTCTTTTTGACCTTTTCGACTTCAAAAGCCTGGTCTTGAATCGTGAGATTTTTATGAATGATTCCGAGACCACCTTCTTGAGCCATGACGATTGCCGCCTTGCTCTCGGTCACCGTGTCCATTGCAGCGGACAACAGGGGAACCTTCAGGGTGATTTTCGGGGTGAAACGAATGTGGGTGGAAACGGTGGAGGGGAGCACTTCTGAATAGCCAGGCAGCAAAAGAACGTCATCAAAAGTGAGCGCTTCGACCGGGAGACCCGTGGACGGATTCGAAAAATTCATGGGAATTGCCTCTGGCCGCAGGCTACCTCGTTTTGGTTAAAAAATCCTTAAAAATCAGGTTTTGACATCCTCGAAATCTGAATCTCATTGAGATTTCGGGGTTACCTGGGCAGACTGGGGGGCAAATGGAAAAGCCGAAAACCCAAGCGCGGGAATTTATTACTCGTTCCCACATTCCGGTCAAAGAACTCTACACCGCAAAGGACCTTCCTGCGGATCTGGAAGAGCGTCTTTCCCTGCCGGGTTCCTATCCATTCACCCGGGGAGTTCAAAAGAACATGTACCGGGGCCGCCTCTGGACCATGCGCCAGTATGCGGGTTTTGGTTCGGCTGAGGAATCCAATCAGCGTTATCATTACCTTCTTTCCCAAGGGACCATGGGACTTTCCGTGGCCTTCGATCTACCCACTCAGCTCGGATACGATCCCGACCATGCCCGCTCAAAGGGTGAGGTTGGAAAAGTCGGTGTATCGCTTGCGACTCTGGATGAGATGCGTGCCCTCTTCAAAGGGATCCCGCTTTCAAAAGTTTCAACTTCGATGACGATCAATGCGACGGCACCGATCCTTCTTTCTTTCTATGTGGCCCTTGCAGAAGAGCAGGGTGCGGACATTAAAGAGCTTCGCGGAACGGTTCAGAACGATGTTCTGAAGGAATACATCGCGCGCGGGAACTACATTTACCCGCCGAAGGGTGCAGTCCGCATCATCACAAACATGTTTGACTGGTGTTCGAAGAACACGCCGAAATGGAACCCGATCAGTATTTCGGGTTACCACATTCGGGAAGCAGGATCGACTGCGATCCAAGAGCTTGCATTCACCTTCGCAGACGCAATCGCGTACGTGGAGGCCGCAGTGAAGGCCGGTCTTGATGTCGATGAATTCGCAGGCCAACTCAGTTTCTTCTTCAACGTTCACAATGATTTCTTTGAAGAGATCGCGAAGTTCCGGGCGGCGAGACGGATTTGGGCCAGAATCGTAAAGGAACGCTTTGGTTCGAAAGACCCGCGTTCAATGATGCTTCGGTTCCACTCCCAGACCGCAGGTTCGACTCTGACTGCACAGCAACCGGAGAACAACGTGGCTCGAGTTGCGATTCAGGCGCTGTCTTCAGTATTGGGCGGAACCCAGTCCCTTCACACGAACTCCATGGATGAGGCGCTTGCGCTCCCGAGTGAGTCGGCTGCAAAAATTGCTCTTCGCACGCAGCAAGTGATCGCGGCTGAAACCAATGTCACCCAGACGGTGGATCCGCTGGCAGGAAGTTATTTTGTTGAATCCTTAACCGCTCAGATCGAAGAAGGGGTGTGGAAATACCTCGAAGAAATCGAACAACGCGGTGGAACCGTTCAGTGTATTGAAAGCGGTTATATCCAGACCGAAATCCTGAACTCGGCTTACCTCGATCAAAAACGCATCGATGCCAAAGAGCTTGAGATCATTGGCGTGAATACCAATCAGGACAGCGGCACTGACAAGAAGATCGAGCTCCTCCGTATTCCACCGGAACTCGAAGTGAGAACCATCGAACGCATTCGTGCATACCGCGCGAAACGTTCGTCGGGTAAAGCACAAGACGCCCTCCGCATCCTCGCAGACGGTGCAAAGGGTGATGCAAACCTCATGGCGCTCATCTATCAGTGTGTGAAGAGTGAGTGTACATTGGGCGAGATCGCAGACTCCCTTCGCGGAGTGTTTGGCGAATATCAGGAATATTCAGGATTTTAAGATGAGCAAACCAGGACCAAAACCGTTTTTTCACGAAGGAATCCGTTTCGAATGCCAGGGGTCGGGCAAGTGCTGCACCTCCCGTGGAACTTACGGTTATGTTTACCTCACGAAAAAAGATCAAAAGCGTTTTGCTGATTTTTTCGGACTCTCCACTGCACAATTTCTGAAGCAGTACTGTCGTGAGAAAGACGGAAATGTTTCCCTGATCGATCCGCCTGAAGAAAATGGTGACTGTCTTTTTCTCGAAAACGGAAATCGCTGTGCGACTTACGAAGCAAGACCGGAACAATGCCGGACTTGGCCTTTCTGGCCTGAGAACATGAAGGCAAAGACCTGGAGAAATGAAATCCAGACTTATTGCCCGGGCGTGGGTAAGGGGAAACTTCATACCCGCGAGGAAATCGAAGCGATCCTCGAAGCTCAATCCAAAGACTAGACTTTTCTTTTGGCACCCTGTTTTTCCCGAAACCCACTTATATCCGTCCTAAAGAGAATTAACGCGGCACGGCTTTCGTTCTTAAAGCGGCTTGAGAGGTTGAAAAGCTGTCTCGGATAAGGGTAGCGTGGGGGGTATGAGAGAAACGATCGGGTTTTTGGGAGTATTGGTTTTGATTTCTCAATTTGGGAGTTTTGCTCACGCTGCCATCAACAGTGAGGGCCAGAAGCCGTCGTCCGACGACGGTGTGGCTGGATCGCTTCCGATGCCGGCTGATGAAGAACAAGCTCCGGTTCAGAAGGAAGCGAAGATTCAATCACTTCCCCGCATGGAGACAGTTGCTCATGCGGTTGCAATTTCCAAGTGTTCCATTGAAGAAGTCCGGGTGGATGGAAAGACTCTCTATCAGGTAAAGAATCACGCAGAGGTTCGTGCAACAGCGACGAATTTGCAAGAGGCGCAAAGCCTCGCGGGCACCGATGCCCAGTGCCGTCGCTGATCCTGGTTTAACGGAAGTTTTGTTCCAGAAATTTAAGGTGTTCGGGATTCCCGATTCGCGCAAGACGTTCCGCTGTGGAAAGTGCGTTCGTGCGTTTCATTTCCTTCCGGATCGTGCGAACGCGGTCGATGGAAGCTTCGATTTTTTTCGCGTTCAGTTTTCCGTCCTGAAGCGCTTTCTTGATCGCTTCGAGTGCAATCAGTCCTTCCACTTCATGGCGGTAACAAAGCAGATCACAACCCGCATTTAACGCCAGAACCGGTGCTTCTTCCTTGCCGTAAGTGGAAGTCACCGCGCCCATTTCCATGTCGTCACTCACGATCACGCCTTGGTAGCCAAGGTTGTTCCGCAGGTGAGTATTCAGGAAGGTGGGTGAGAAAGTTCCTGGATGTTGATCCAGATGAGGAAGATGAATGTGCGCGCTCATTAAGAAACGTGCGCCTGCTTCGATTCCTTTTTGAAATGGAATCCATTCGCGGGACTGAAGGAGTTCGAGCGGAGTGTTCACGACGGGAAGCGATTCGTGTGAATCAAGGAAAGTGTCGCCGTGGCCCGGGAAATGCTTCAGGCAGGGTTCCACGCCTTCTTGAAAATGGCCTTGAACAACGGAAGCCACCATCTGGCTCACTTGTGCTTCTGTGTCACCGAATGCGCGGTCTCCGATCACCGGGTTCTGAGCGTTCGTATTGACGTCACAAACCGGTGCATAGTTTAAATTGATTCCCGCGGCGAACAGTTCACGCGCTTGGATTCTTGCAACTTCAAGAGCGAGGTTTGAATCTTTTTTGTTTCCGATTTTGAGGGCAGGCGGGAGAAGCGTGAATCCGTTTCTGAAACGTTGAACCCGTCCACCTTCCTGATCGGCTGAAATGATTGCAGGAAGAGTGTCTCCATTTTCGGCGATGCGCTTCTGAAGCTCGTCGTTGAGTTGAACCAGTTGTTCTTTGGATTCAAAGTTCGGAGCAGTGAAAAGAATGAAGGAGGTTGGTTTTTCTCTGCGAAGGGTCGCAAGGGTTTCTTCACTCAGGGTCTTTCCCTGAAAACCAAAAATGATCAACTCTGCTGCAGAATATCCGGGAGATAGCATCTTTTCCTCAAAATCAGTTTAGGTTTGATCCGCGTCGCCAAGCAAGTGGAATGAGAAGAGAGTCAGAAACAGGGGAAAACTTGCAGTGACGAGGATCCAAGGGGCCTCAAGAAAATAGTCTTTTCCCTGATAAAGAAGACGTCCCCAGGTTTCATGGTTCTCGGCCATGCCCAAGCCCAGAAAGGACAGGGAGGTTTCAATCAAAAGAAGCCGGGTGAAGGTGAAAGGCAGGATCGCAATCAGCATCCGGCAGAGCTCAGGGCAGTAGTGATGAAAAAAGAGATAAAACGGACCTGCACCCAAAGCCTCAGTCGCCTTGATGAATTCTTCGGTCTGAAGTTTCAGGATCTGACCTTCCAGGAAACGGGTGATGGAAGGGTAGACGAGGAAGAGCGCGCCGAGAATAAAGGCGGCACTCGAGTTTGCAAAAAGCACGCTTAAGGAAAGGGCGATCAGAAAACCGGGAAGAGAAGAAACCGTATCGAGAAAGGTTTTGAGACCAAAAGCGACGTGTTTGTTTTTAGTGAGAACGAGGCTTACCGTGGCGAGTGAAGCCACAAAACAGAGAATTGCGACTGGAATGATCGCACGAAAACTCTCAAAAGCCGCGGCCAAGGTGAGGTAAATGCAGTTCCGGCCGAAGGCATCGTGACCTTGCTTGAGGATCATCGGAAGTTGATGGGCTTCGATTTTTCCGACGTTGATCCAGGCGACGATTGAAGCAATCGCAAAAAAAGAGATCCAGAGAGTGCCAATTGCGACTTTTGTTTTTTTCATGTCGCTTTGGGTTCCCAGAGGGATTGAAAGAAATAACCCAGTTGCTGTGAAACGAGTGTGATCAGGGTGATGGTGATCAGGGTGATCTCAATCACCGGGTAGTCGCGGGCGAGAACCGAGTCCGCAAGCAGGTTCCCAAGACCGTTCCATTGGAAGATCACTTCGACGAGAAGGCTTCCATTCAGAAGAAATCCGATCTGCGTTCCAAAATAAGAGAAGAAGGATCCAAGGACGGGAGCCAGAACATCCTTCCAGAAAATCCGCGCTTCGGTCTTGCCCCGGGCCCGGGAACCGGCAGCAGAACTCCGGGGAAGCCAGACATCGATTTTTTTCTGAAGTGCCCGGAACCAGAACGCGGTCAGGTGAAGCGAGAGTGCGAAAGCCGGAAGCACCGGATTTGGAAAGCTTGAAAGCCTGAGCAGGAGTGGCCCGAGAATGAACAGGGGAAGGGCCGCTGAGCAGACGGAAAAAGTTTCAGAAGCGTTTCGGAAAATTCGTTTCCGGAAACTGAAGAAGAGAAGCGCACTGGTGAAAAGAGTGGTGAAAACAAGGGTCAGACTCGTTAAAAAGAAGGAACGCTGAAGGGCAACCCAGAGCAGGTGGGTGGCAGTGTCTTTTTTGATGAGGGACTCGTTTTTCGGAAGCGAGAAGATCCGTTCCATCGGGCTCGACTTGATGTCCATCTTCTCCTTCAGTGTCTCTTCACTGATCTGAACGAGGGATTCATGGACGAGATATTCGGCAGGATTCCCCGGAAGGAAATAGATCGCCGAGCGGGATACGCACCAGACCAGACTGAAAACGAGAATGATCCGGAGGAGAGCCTTCATTGTTTCAGTGAGGACTCTGCGGTGGCTTTGTCAGTTTTTTTCACAACGCGAGCGAGGGTCGGAAGTTCGATTTTGACTGCGTCGCCGTTTTTGGTCACCCACCAGAAGGCCACGAGCTTGTTGAACTCAATGCGAAGTTTGCGGGTTCCGGTCTTCTGTGCGAATTCATCCTGTTTCATTTCGTAGGCGGTTCCGCTCACGACCGGCACTTCACCCTCGACCTTGTCCTCGACAATGGCTTGAAACTCGATCGGTTGAACTCCGGAGATACGCTTGTAGTTCTGGTGAACCCAGAGTGGAAAAAAAGAAGCGAGGATGAGTTTCGGGAGCATCTGCGCCCGTAAGGAAGTTGACGGTCGGTCACCCTTTTTGGTTTTCACCGAGAACACTTTCCCGTTTTCCAGGATGGTTCCGTCGATGCTCTTGTCCTCATTGTTTTCCGTTGTATGGAAATTGTAGAGCAGTGGCTCCAGGAGCGCCGTATTTTTGGCGGTGGCGCCGAGGTTCTCCGAGCGAACCTTTCCGTTCTCCAAAATCCATGTATTTACTTGAATTTTAGCGCGGTCTCCCAGGGTGGTGGCTTTTTCGTTATAATAAGAATCGGGGTGCCCATGGTCTGTAACCACGTACCAGTTGTCCCAGAGAGTCGTAGTTCCTTTATCATTCGTGCCCGCCTGAGCCTGGCCGGCGACTGACGCTACAAGTAAAATCAACAGCAAGTGTTTGAATTTTGACATGGGAAAGACCCTCCTTGGGTTCGCTTGATACAAGCCTAACTTATTTCAGTTATTAAAGAAAGATGCCGAAGAGATGACGGGAGAAAAGAATGTTTCACGCCGCAGATTACAGCCTGTTTGTTCGATACGCGGGATACGCGATGGTGTTCATCGCGGTCTTCATCGTCAGTCGCATCATCTTGACCGAACAGGAAAATATGAGCGCGCAGGAAAACATGCGCGAGATCGACGGGAAGAAAACCACGAACGGACTCGTTCGCATGACCCGTCCGTTTTTCAGTTCGTACATTCTTCCCGCAGTTCGCAGTCGCAAGAATCTTGATGAAACACGGCTTAAATACCGCAGAAAAATCATCAGTGCCGGATTGAAGGATGAAATCACCGCAGATGAATTCATGGCATTCAAAGCGATGCTGGTTCTCGTGTTCCCGATCCTGGGTGGAATGGTCAAGGCAATTGGTTTGTATGATGTCTCCGGTGGAATTCTCGCCGCACTTCCAATCGTTGGATTTTTCTATCCCGATTTCTGGGTGAGCAGCCGGATCAAAACCCGTCACAAACAGGTGATCAAATCCCTTCCATTCGTAGTCGATCTTCTCGCACTCTCCACCGAGGCCGGTCTTGATTTCATCGGTGCGATCCAGAAAGTGGTGGAGAAGGCGCACCCGAGCCCGTTCATCGACGAGCTCACTCAGGTGCTGAAGGAGATCAAGGTCGGTTCCTCTCGTGCGGAAGCGTTACGCGAGATGTCCTACCGGATCAATCTTCAGGAAGTCGGTTCCTTTGTTGCGGTCCTCGTGTCCGCAGACCAGATGGGAGCTTCCATCGGAAAAGTTTTGAAGCAGCAGTCCGAGCAGATCCGGACCCTGCGTTTCATTCAGGCGGAAAAAGCGGGAGCGGTGGCGAACCAGAAACTCATGGTTCCGACCTTCGTCCTGATTCTTCCGGCAATTCTTTTAATCATGCTTGGCCCATTCGGCTTGAACGCCATGGTGGGTAATGGAGGCGGAGGTGGCTCTGAAGTTAGTGCGCAGAAGTGATCAGGCCGTAGTGGCATCGAACGCTCTGCTTGCAGACACGTTCTGGACTCGTCTCAAAGGGCTCATCGGAAAGAAGAGCCTGGCTGACGGAGAGGGACTCCTGTTTCCAAAATGTAATGACATTCATATGTGGATGATGAGTATTTCAATTGATGTTCTGTTCCTGAAGAAGACGGACGAGCAGTCGTGGGTCATCCTTAAGCCCGTGGCGCAGCTCAAGCCGTGGAAAGTTTTTCCGGTCGCCTGCTTCAAGGCAGATGACACGCTCGAACTTCCTGCCGGGATCATCGGACGTCTGAATTTGAAAGCCGGGGAGGTGCTATGCATCGCTTAGTGATCGTTGCGGGCCCGAACCGCGGCAGTTCCTTCTCGCTGGTCGAGGGTGAAAACTCCATCGGCCGTCAGATGGACAATCATATCGTTTTAAGTTCTTCCAAAGTTTCAAAGCGTCACTGCGCACTCCTCGTGACTCCGAACGACGTGTTCCTTCGTGATGAAGGCAGCACCAATGGCACTTTCGTGAATGGTGCGATGACGAAGAAACAACCGCTTCGTGCGGGCGACAAGCTCAGCGTCGGTGAGTTCGTACTCGAACTCGTCAATGCGACGTCAGGACAGCCTTCAATTGCTTCGAACGTGATTCCATTCCAGGGCGGTCTCATGCAGACGGCCGATGCGATGGGGGGAATGGCTCCCATGGCAGCGGTTGCCAATCCGGCAGCAGCTCCGTCCCAGTTCCAGAATATGGAACCGGAAGTGGTGATGCCGGAAGACCTTCCGGGTAAAGTTAAATTCTTCTTCGAAGGAAAGGTCATGCCGAACTTCTACGGCATGCTCATGAAGACCGAATACCGCATGATCGTAGCGGGTGTAGTCGGAGTGATGGCAGCACTTTCTGTGGTCGGTGCAATGATGCCAACCCTCGATCTCGCGGAACAAAGTATCAAAAAAGAAGCGGCGATCCGGGCAAAAGTGCTCTGTCGTGAAGTCGCTGATCGCTATCTTCCTTTGATCGCGGGCCATGCAGAATCTCAGATCGATCTCTCTCTTCTTGAAGCGGAAGAAAGTGTGAAGCTGGTCGCGATCACGAATCCGGATCTTCAAATCATCGCGCCTCAGTCCCGCTTGAATCAGATTCTCGCCGGTGGCAAAGAAGCACAGTTTGCCATGGCGATGGCGAAGGAATTCCGTGAAGGACGGGAAAAGGGTGCAGGTGGGATCCTCGGAGAAACGCTTGCAATCTGGATTGAACCCATCAAGACCTCGGATCCAAGACAGATGAAATCCATCGTGGCAGGCCTCGCGGTCGTGGCGATCGATTTCTCCGGTAACATGATTTCAGGAGGCGGAACCGGAGTTGCTTACGGAACTGCAGCGATTGTCGCGGGACTCGCAGCGTTCCTCGCTTACTGGATCCTTATGCGTCTGACTTTCAAACCATTTGAAGTATTGAACGATGACCTCGACCAGGTTCTCCGGGGTGAGATCGGAAAAGTCACCCAGGAATTCAAGATCGAAGAGCTCCAGGGACTCTGGAGCAACATCAACGCCGCAGTTCAACGTCTTCCCAAAGGGGGCGGTGGCGGCGAGGTCGATACCGCTGATGTAACGATTAACTGGGACAATGAATTTGCAGCCATCCGGGCGATCGCGGAAGCAGCTGGATTCGGGTTCATGGGCTTTGATTCGAACCTGATTGTTGCAGCGATGAATCCTCAATTCGAGGAGATCGCCGGGATCCGCATGGATGCCCTCGGCCAGGCGTTGTCGATAGTGGCGCGGGATCAATCTTTCATTTTACTCGTAACCGATTTGAAGGAACGCGTGGGAAGTTCTCCCTCCCGTTCAGCGCTCGATGAATGTGAGTTCAGCGGAGTGCTCTATCAAGTGGTGGCAACCGGTGCAGGTCCTGCAACGGAACAAGGCTTTAGTGTGATTTTCAAGAAGAAGGATTAGGAAGGAAATAAGAGATCGTGAGCAAGGTGATTAAACACAAGACAACGGACCTCCCTCGCCAGACTGGCGAAGTGGCGCGGATTCGGACCATCAGAGGTCCGGATCTTGGGACCGTCTTTGTCATCACCGACTCCTCGGTCACCATCGGACGCGGGGAAGAATGTGACCTGCAGATCCGCGATCTTAAATCCTCCCGTTCCCATGCCCGTCTCGACTATACGAATGACGGCTGGGTCATGAACGATCTTGGTTCCGCGAACGGAATTTTCTTCCAAGGCGAATACATCCGCAAGTTCGCTCTGAAAAACGGAGATCACTTCACTCTTGGAGACTCGATCTTTGAATTCCTTGCCAGCCACGAACTGGCAAAACTTCCAACCGCTCCATTGAAAGACGGTGAAGAAGTCGCCCGTCAGGATGAAGCGCTTGCCCGTCAGAAAATCCGGATCCAAAACCTTGGAAAAGCGGTCAAGACGGGTGCTGCCGGAGGTGCGGGTAAGAAAAAAACCAATCCACGCACACTCATCCTTCTTGCGGCAGGAGCAGGACTCTATTTCTACATGGATTCGATGGAGCAAAAAGCACCTCCACCGAAGCCGAAAAAAGTTGCCGCTGACGGAAGCAATCCGGGAGAAGACGGGCGCACACTTGCATCCTATCTGCCGGGAACGGTTTCAAAGGATGTCGAGAAAACTGCGGATCAATATTACTGGCAGGGATTCCGGGAGTACACCAAGGGCAATTATCTTCGCGCGAAGGATTCCTTCTCGCTTGCGCTTCAGGTGGATCCGAATCACGAAAAGGCACGCCACTATCTGGCGAGCGCGGAAAAAGAAAACACCGACGAGATCAAACGTTTGCTCGAGTCGGGAAACAAGGCCAAACTGGTTGGCCATTACACTGCGGCACGGGGTTATTACGAGACCGCAATGAGACATTTGTACAACGACAAGGAAAATCCGGATTACATCGAGTGCGAAGAAGCGCTCAAGGCTCTGGATGAACGGTCGAAGGCAGGGGGTAGCTGATGGGTGCTTTAAAACTGGAAGTTTTTCATAATGGAGAACTCGTTCAGGAAGTCCCGGTGGACGGAAAAGATCTCTGGGTGGGGCGCGATGATGATTGCGTGATCCGTCTGGATGACCGTGCCATCTCACGCAAACACGCGCTTTTGCGCACGACTGACCAAGGTGTTCAGTTTGAGAAGAAATCCAAATTCGGTCAGGTGAAAGTTAATGGCAAGGAATCCGAACAGACCATCCTGAAGGGTGGCGATCGTCTTGAATTTGCACAGTTTGAAATCCGCGTAAAAAAGGTTGAAGAAGTCGAGACGTCCGCTCCTGTAGCACCTGCTGCAGTTGCAGCACCCGCACGGGACAATGTATCTCATACGGCAACCATTGCACTTCCAGATGAACCGGCGGCAGATGGAATGAATGCAATGAGCGAAGCTCCAGCGGATGCTCCGTCTGATTTTTCAATGGAATCCGGGGACGGCAATCACGGCGGTTTTGAAACCAATCACCAGGAAAATGCTGGCGGATTCGAAGCTCCGGAATTCAATCCGGAACAGGCGACTCCGATGGAAGCGGCCGGCGCGCATGACGGACAATTCGATTTTGCGAACGACGATGCTGGCGGCGCAACCCGTGTGTTCAGCCGGAATCAGAGTTCAACCGTTCCAGTTCTCCAGTTCGGAGATGGAGCTGCGAACGTCACGACTTACGAAATCACGGATGATGAAGTGGCGATCGGCCGCTCTCAGAAGTGCAATGTGGTGCTCGAGGATCGCAAGTCCTCCCGCAAGCACTCGATCATCCGTCGTGAAAATGGAAAATTCATCCTGAAAGATCTGGGTTCCGCGAATGGAACCCTCGTGAATGGCGAGCGGGTCGACGAGCACGAACTCCAGAGTGGAGATGTACTCACGATCGGGGACACCCAGTTCGCGTTCCGTCTGATTCAAGCAGACTACGAAACGAAAAAAGCCGATTTTATCGCGGTTCCTCAAAGTGAGATTCCGCAGGCAGCTCCAGTGCAGGCGCAAGGCCCGATGGATGGCTCATACCCAATGGATCCATCCCAGCAGCCTTTCCAGCCGGCGGCTCCGATGGCGAATGGACTTGATTTCTCCGAATCACAACCGGGTGCAGGCGCGACCGCTGCTCCGGCAGGTGACTTCAGTTCAGTTGAACCGGAAAAGAAAACGATCATCGGAAAGATGCTCGATCGCTACCGTTCGATGAACACCAAGCAGCAGATCATCTACGGGGTGGTTTTCCTCGGTGCGCTCTACATGCTTCTCGATGATGATCCGGCTCCGCAGAAGGCGAAGCTTCTGAATCAACCGGCAAAAGTGGTTAAAAAAGCAGAAGACAAGAAGCCTGGAAGCGGAATGACGTTTGAAAACCTCACTCCGGAACAACAGCGTTACGTGGAGAACCAGAACCAACTGGCACTCGACTATTTCAAAAACCGTGATTACGACAGCTCTCTTCTCGAAGTCGAGAAGATCTTCAGTCTCGTGCAGGATTACAAGGGCGCACGGACCATCGAATCTCTTGCACGCGAAGGAAAGCATCGCCTTGAGGCTCAGGAAGAAGAAAGAAAGAAAAAGGAGCAGGAGAAACAGGCTCAGATCAAGCTTCAGGAGCTGATCGAACAGGCTCGTCTCCACATGGAGAAAAAGGAATACAAGGAAGCGGAAGCGACCTTCCCGGACATCGAGATCCTCCAGCCGGAAAACACTGCGGTGAGCGAGTGGCGGAAGATCATCATGGGCGAGAACGACCGCAAAGAGCGGGAAGAGAACGAGAAGAGACGCATTGCTGCTGAAAGCAAGGCTCAGTGGTCCGATTACGAAAAAGTCATGGTTCTCATGAAGGACAAGAAGTACTGGGATGCGCTGGATGGCTTCGACGCGCTTGTCGCGAAGAGCATCATTGATTCGAAACTTGCTGAAAACGTGAAACTCGGGACGAAGAAGGCGGAAGATCTGATCGCGGCTGACCGGGATCCACTCCTTGCAGAGGGCAAGCAGCTTGAAGAGGAAGGGAAATACACCGAAGCCTACCGTTCATACCAGAGGGCTTACCAGGTCGACCCAACCGATCATTCCTCCATCGACGGGATGGCCCGGATTCGTGGAAATTTGAACGGCCGCGCGAAAGCGATTTACGCCGAAGGAGTTTTCGCGGAAAGTTATGGAGACATGGATGCAGCAGAAAGACAATACCGTCAGGTTCTGGAAGTGGTTCCGAACGACGACGATTACTATCAGAAGGCTCAGATTCGCTTGAAGCGTCTGACTGTTTTCAGAAAACCGGCAAGCGAGACGCCTCAATGACCGGATGGGCGAAATCGAGGATTGAACTCGTCTCGGCAGAAGGTTTTCAGATTCAAGGCAGGGCACCGACCCAGGAAGATTATTTCGAGATCAATCCGGATCGCGGAATTTTCGTTTTGGCCGACGGCTTTGGTGGCGGTCTGGGAAGACAGGCTGCGGAGCTTGCGGTGAAGTCCGTTCGTCATTTTCTCGAGCAGGAAGCAGGGGACCTCGATGCCACGCTCCCGTTCGAACTCAGACCTTATTATTCCCTCGCTGGGAACGTCCTGTTCAATGCGATTTCCTACGCAAACCAGAAACTGCTGAAAATGAATCAAGGGAAGGCCTGGCTTGATTCCGGAGGAGCGAGTCTTCTTGCCGGATATCTGGATGGCCGTCTTCTTGCGCTTGCCCAAGTGGGCGCCTGCCGTCTGCATTTGAAACGTGACCAGCATGTGAAAGAGCTGATCTCCCCGAAGACACTGCTGCGCCAGGTGGATCCGATGCAGGACGAGGGAGACGGGGACGAAGTTCCGCTGATGAGCTTCGGAACGTCAAAAAGTCTCGAGCCTGAAATCACCGAACTGGAGATCCGTCCCGGTGATCAGGTGTTCTTCCAGACAAGCGGAGTGAAGCAAACACTCAGAAATCAGGTTTTTTCCCTGAATTCCTCGAAAGAATTAAGTCAAATCGTTGACCGCCTCGACTCGAAGGGCAATGCCAGCGTCCTCTGGTTGACCTTTTAAATCCACATCTGCTGTGTAATAATAGACACAGAAGGGTGGAGTGGAGTTGAGGAAAAAGAAGAACGAATCCGGACAAGCGCTTACGGAATACGTGCTGCTACTCATGATAGTAGTGCCGGCACTCGTGTATTTTGTAGGCACTCTCGCCGGTACGTTCTATAAATCCAGCGCGAAATACGGTGGTTTTATTGAAAAACAAATGCGGACGGGGGCGGCTCCGGCTACGATATGGACCAAGTGAAATCAGAATCAGGACAATCGCTTGTCGAATACATCCTGCTGCTCATGATCGTGGTGTCTGCGTACACAGCGATCATGAAGCTCCTGGGTAACACTCCGGTTCTCACTGCGCTCAAGAAGCCGTTTACACAGGACTACAAGTACACTTACGACTACGGGCATGCGGATGCCAGAGGTCAAAGTGATGGCGGTCCGATCTATATTCCCCAGTGTAGCGCCGCGGATCAAAATTTCAGAATTTTCATCAATCCACCGATCAGTCAATAGACATGGTGTGGAAACTTTTTAGACAGCAGCAAGAAGAAGGTCAGGCACTGATCGAGTTCCTCCTCGGACTCATGGTCGTGATCTCCTTTTTCTTTTTCTACATCCGCATGTGCGCAGTGTTCGCGATTGGTAATTACATCCACTACGCAACTTTCATGGCCGCAAGAACTCTTTCCTCATCCTCGATCACGGCGGACACCCAGCAAAGCAACGCCCAGGCAATCATGGATGCGATGGTCACCAATCACTTCAAAACTTTCATCACACCGGTGGGTCCCGCGAACATCGGACCCGGAGATTTTTTTCAAACCGCTCCTCTCAGAGACAACTGGAATCAGGGCGTGAGTTTTGAATTCAAATCCAAACTCAGTCTTTATCCCTGGAACAAGTCGGGCCAGTCCATCGATCTCGATCTCACCAGCAACAGCTGGATGCCGAGAGAAGAAACAAGTGATGACTGTTCCGCCAAGAGAAGCAAGATCAAGGGTATCCTCGCCGGTAATCAGGTGAGCGTAACTGACGTCGAATGGGACAATGGTGATGCAAATGGATGCTAAAGGCCAAAGTTTGCTCGAAGTTGTTTTCGTCCTGCCGTTCCTGTTCCTCTTTGTGACGGTGCTTTTTAAAATGAATCTTGCGATCAACTCGGCGATCAATAATACGCAGTATGCCCGCTCCCAGGTTTTCTCTCTGACCGCGAACTCTCCCGAGTATCCGCGGCTGGAGTTTCGTCTCACCGGTGCACGCGCTTTCGCGACGATGCAGCAGGACCTCATGGTTCTCGGTGTTGCTGACCCGAGTGCGATTTCCGGATCGGCTTCAGGCGGAATGGATCCGATTCCCCAGACGATCAAGATCGACAAGACAGGACAAAATTTTGCGAAAAAGGGTGTCAAGGTGAGTAACGAGCCCGGTGAACAGGCGAGTCGGAATGAAATCCGGATCCGCAACACCGCTGCGATCTGCACTCAGCTTAACAACTCTCCCTTAAGTGGAAGCGCCCGGTGGCCATTCAAGCAAATGGCTTGTGGTTATCAGGGAGCATGGATTGGAGACGCGGGACAATGAACAGTAGAGCAATGAGTATGTCGGTCGTGATGGCGGGGATCGCCGTCTTCTTCGTAATGAGCTCGGTATCCAGTATCGAGGATCAGACGAAACAGAAGTTCGGGGACGACGTCACGGTTCTTGCCGCGAAAGCAGATATCAAGGAAAGTGACACGATTCTGGACAACATGATCGAGCCGGTTTCCATTCCGAAGCGTTTCGTCGAGCCGTCCGCAATTGCCTTCACCACGGTAGTGAAGGAAGACTCCAAAGATTACGCGATGGAAACCCGTCGAATCGTCGGTAACGTTGCAGTCGTGCCGATCAAGAAAGGCGAGCAGCTTTCTTTGAACAAGATTACAGAACCAAACATCCGTACCGGTCTTGCGCCGCAGATCACTCCGGGCAAGCGGGCGATGGCTTTCTCCGTGGATGAAACCACCAGCGTTGCGAAGTTGATCAAGCCGGGTGACCGGGTGGACGTCATCGCAGTGATGGACTTCGGCGGTGGTGCGAATCGTGAGAACAAGGTTGCGAAGACCGTGATCCAGGATGCCGTCATCCTTGCGGTTGGCCGGAACATTACCAACAACGTAGCCCGCAAGGTGGAAATGGATCCGAGTACCGGAAAATTCAAGAGCCGTTCTCTTGCCGATTACGACGGATTCTCGTCGGTGACGCTCGAACTGGATCCAACCCAGGCACAGCTCATGGCCGTGATTGGAAGCGGAAACGGGAACAAGATCATCCTGACTTTGAGAAACAACGACGACTCGGATCGCACAGCGCTCACGATGTCGCGCGCGGTGGACGCGGTGAATGACAACCGCACTCCGGCCGCGAACAACGGAGGAGCGAAATAGTGGACTCAAAAATGGCTTTTGCAGTCATTTTGCTTTTACTCCTTGATTTGAACC